>Ga0207034_1028_pt1 | contig 28109 bp, 17 predicted proteins | sample Alteio_BWMinCont_36_FD_153269 | JGI IMG/M metagenome (GOLD analysis project Ga0207034, IMG submission 153269) | Enriched cells from forest soil in Barre Woods Harvard Forest LTER site, Petersham, Massachusetts, United States -... | ecosystem: Environmental > Terrestrial > Soil > Temperate forest >...
CGTTCAATCCAAAATTTACCAGATCATATTGTCCATACAACACAGCCATATTACCACTCACTGTATTCATATTATTGCTGGCATTTACACCTGATGATGTAGATGGAACAATACCAAAAGGAAAATAACTTCCTGCCATGGAATTATCTGTACCAACATTCACTTGCTCACTTAATTGTAGTTGTGGTAAAAATGAGTGGCGTATATCTGTCACTTCCGCTTTGGATGCATTTACCAATTCTTTCTTTTGTAATAGAATAGGTAGGTGATTATCGGCACTTGCGATCAGATCTGCCAGGGTATTCTTTTGTTGTGCAAAAACAGAAAGTGAAGGTATAAGCAATAACAGGCTCAATAACCATTTACACTTTCGTTTATAGAAAGTAACCATAAAAAATATTTATAATAAAAGATATTGTTGAGAAGAAATATTATGCAACAATAGGAGGTCCGCGTAAGGATCGGGTTAATAAATTTGAAGTAGGGATGTGTTGATCAAACGAAAAATACTTGTTTGTTTTTTCGATATAACAAACAGGTATTTTGATCTGTATTGTATTCAATACAAGAATACTTTCGGGCTGAAATCTTTTATTTAAAAGGACGGTAATTTGCTTGCTGCCATTCTTATTTATTCGTCTTATGCATGGCAGAGGGCTGCTGTTTTTACTATTGGAGCTGTAATAATGTATAGTAGTAGCTGGGCCTTTGCCGGTATCAAAATTGAAAAATAGCTGTACACCTAAGAAGGAAATGTATAGGAATACAACAAATGCTTTAGATAAAAAGGACGATATGGTTTGTTTACTTGTAGACACTTGTAAGTAATATACGTGAAACAAATTTACTATATAATCAGAATGAATCGAGGATTATAAAACAAATGAGTTGTTAATTTACTATTAACAATACAAATGGCCCGCAGATCGATGCGAGCCATTTGTATTGCAGTTGTTTTTACTACATACGCAGTAAAAAATCCTTTAATAAGGCCCCATCGGCATTAATTACCATGCTTTTCTTCTCTAATTTCAATTGTTGTTGAATAGTATCAGGAATAGGAACAGCTTCTCCAATAACGGGTTCAACAACATCATAAAACTTTACAGGATGTGCCGTTTCCAATACTAAACCTTTTTGTCCCGGATGATCTTTTTGATATTGCTCTAAAGCTAAATAACCAACAGCTCCGTGAGGATCAAGCAAATATTTTGTTTTTTGATAAACAGATTTTAAAGTAGTTTTTGTTTGATCATCAGATATGCTAACGCTGCTTAATACTTTTTTAAGGTCAATGAATTTGTGATGGAACAATTCCAGTATGCGAACGAAATTGCTCGGATTACCAACATCCATAGCATTGGATATTGTGGCCACAGCTTTTTTAGGCTGATACTTTTCTGTTTTCATAAACTCAGGAACTATATCATTGGCATTACAAGCTGCAATAAAATGTTTTGCAGGTAAACCTGTGATATGCGCCAAAATACCTGCACAGATATTTCCGAAATTTCCACTAGGAACAGAAATTACCGGTGGATTTTTTTTATCTGCCCATTGTTTGTAGGCAAAGAAATAATAAAATTGTTGCGGCAGCCAACGTGCAACATTGATAGAGTTTGCTGAAGTTAAAAATAATTTAGAAGTTAGTGACTCATCAGTAAAAGCGGCCTTCACCATTTGCTGACAATCATCAAATGTTCCTTTTACTTCTAACGCATGAATATTTTTACCAAGTGTAGTTAATTGTTTTTCCTGAACGGAACTTACTTTTCCTGAAGGATATAATATGACAACTTCAACACCAGGTACATCATAAAATCCATTGGCAACTGCACCTCCTGTATCTCCTGATGTTGCTACTAATACAATTACTTTTTCTTTTTTGTCCTTCACAAAATAGCCTAAACAGCGGCTCATAAACCTTGCACCAATATCTTTAAAGGCAAGAGTAGGACCGTGGTATAATTCTAACGAAGAAATATCATCAGTAATTTTTACAACAGGAATATCAAAGTTTACTGTTTCTTTTACAATGCGGCGCAACTCGGCTTCAGGAATGGCATCACCAACGTAAGGTTTAATTACCTGGAAGGCAATTTCTTCGTTTGAATATTTATCGATGTTTTCAATTAAGTCTTTTGGTAGTGTTGGAATTGTTTCGGGAAAATATAATCCTTTATCGGACGCTTGTCCGTTAATGGTAGCTTCTTTAAAATCTACTTTGGGAGATTTTCCATTTGTGCTGTAATACTGCATTTTCTTTTGTTTTATTTTTTGAACCACTGAGACACTGAGTTCACAGAGAAACACTGAGCGCGGAGTTTCATGCAAATACCTCAGTGGAACTTAGGTGTACTCAGTGTCTCAGTGGTTAATCTTTAATCAATAACCGTCACACCCGATTTATTGATCGTTGTTACATAAGTATAGTAAGGCAAGCCTATATTGTCGTAAATTTCTTTCATCACTTTCTCAACAATCTCAGCTGTCGCTTTGTCTTTGCTAAGCATAAAGATGGAAGGCCCTGATCCTGAGATGCCGCCACCCAATGCGCCGGCTTCTTTACATTTACTTTTAACCGAGTCAAAGCCCGGAATTAAAATACTTCTTACTGGTTCTATAATTACATCTTCTAATGAACGGCCAATAAGGTCCAAATCATTTTGCATAAAACCTGCAACTAATCCTGCGATATTTCCCCATTGACGAATAGCATCTTTTAATAAAACTTCTTTGCGTAAAATCTGGCGAGCATCAGCAGTACGTACTTCAATTTGCGGATGAACAATGGTTACAAATAAATCAGGACAAGGAATACTAACAATATCCAGCGGATGAATGCTACGAATTAATGTAACGCCACCATAAATACAAGGTGCTACATTATCTGCGTGCTTAACACCCGATGCAACTTTTTCGCCATACATAGCAAAGCGGACAAGATCAAGATTAGAAAAAATATTGCCTAATAAATGATTAGCAGCAACAGCAGAACCGGCAGCACTTGCGGCACTTGAACCTAAACCACTACCTGGTTTTATTTTTTTATGAATAATGATCTCGAATCCAATATTCTTATCCAACTCGTTGATCATTTCAATCAAAGGTGCGCCCGCAGTATTTTGCGTAGGGTCGGTTGGTAATGGATAACCATCTGCACTATGTATAATAACTTTTCTTTCATCCAGCAACTTCACTTCCATCATGTCATTAGGTTCATGCAGACACAAACCCAATACATCAAAACCGCAAACCAAATTGGCTACAGTTCCCGGCGCTAAAACTTTTACTTCTTTTTTCATTGTTATCTTGAAAGTCCCCCTTCAGGGGGATTTAGGGGGTTTAAGCTCTCGATGCTCTAATAATATCCGCAAACACACCAGACGCCGTTACTTCTGCACCAGCACCAGCACCTTTTACAACCAACGGTTGATCTTTATACCTGTCAGTAAAGAATAATACAACATTATCTTTTCCATATAAATGATATAGATCTTGTTGAGGAGTGATGTGTTGTAATCCTACAGAGGCTTTGCCATTTTCGTATTTAGCAACAAACTTTAATTTGCTTCCTTCTTTAGTTGCAGCGTCATATATTTTTTTGAAATGCGCTTCGTTCTTTTCCATTGATTTGTAAAAATCAGCGACAGAACCCGTCATGCACTCAGCAGGCATAAAGCTATTGTTAGCGATATCATCCATTTCAATTTGTTGACCGGATTCACGAACCAATATCATTATTTTACGCATTACATCTTTGCCGCTCAAATCCAAACGTGGATCAGGTTCTGTGTAACCTTCATCCTGCGCTTGTTTTACAACGGATGCAAAAGATTTTGTTCCGTCATAATTATTGAAAACAAAATTTAATGTACCACTTAGTACCGCTTCAATTTTATTTACTTTATCGCCACTGCGTAATAGATCATTTAATGTACCGATGATCGGTAAGCTTGCACCAACATTTGTTTCAAACAAGAAACTAGTATTGAATTCGGTTGCAAGATTTTTTAGTTTTTTATAATAACTGTAAGATGAAGAGCAGGCAATCTTATTACAAGCTACTACTGAAATACTTTTTTGTAATAACTGATCGTAGTAAGTCGCCACTTCAGCATTTGCCGTAACATCTGCAAAAATAGAGTTACGTAAATTTTTAGATTGTATTGTGTGAACAAACTCTTCCATGTTCATCGGTTCACCGGCATCTAATAATTCTTTCCAGTTACTTAGATCAATACCATCATTATTGAACAACATTTTTTTGCTGTTGGCTAATCCAGCAATATTTATTTTTAAGCGAAGATTATCTAACAGGTATTTATGTTGATTAGCTAATTGAGCCACCAGCTTGCCACCTACGTTACCAACGCCTGCAATAAAAAGATTTACTTCTTTATAAACCGTTTCAAAAAACTCTTCATGTAAAACGTTGATTGCTTTTTTAACATCGTGCACCGAGATAACGGCAGAGATATTTCTTTCAGAAGAACCCTGTGCAATTACGCGAACATTCACACCATTACGACCAAGCGTACCAAACATTTTACCGCTGATACCAGGATGGCTCTTCATATTATCACCCACCAATGCAATGATCGAAACTTCTTTCTCAACGATCAATGGGTTTACTTTTTTTGTTTCTATTTCGTAAGCAAAAGTATCATCGATCGCTTTCTTTGCCTCATCGCCATTTGCTTCATCAACACCAACACAAATAGAATGTTCGGAAGAACTTTGTGTAATGATAATTACATTTATTTTTTTGCTTGCTAAAGCTTCGAATAATCTTTTTGAGAAACCGGGAATACCTACCATGCCGCTACCTTCCAACATCAATAAAGCAACTTTGTTGATACTGGAAATGCCACGGATACTCGTTCCATTTTGCGTAGCATCCTGCTGAATTACAGTACCTGCATCTTGCGGAGCAAAAGTATTTTTAACCCAGACAGGAATGCCTTTACTCATTACAGGCTGTATAGTTGGCGGATAAATTACTTTAGCACCAAAGTGAGAAAGTTCCATCGCTTCCTGATAAGATATCTGCGGGATTATTTTTACATTTTTCACCAAACGCGGATCAGCTGTCATCATGCCCGATACATCGGTCCATATTTCTAACACATCTGCATTTAATGCGCCGGCTAGTATTGCCGCTGTATAATCAGAACCGCCTCTGCCAAGCGTGGTGCCGATGCCGTTAGCATCTGCAGAAATAAAGCCCGGTAAAATAAACAGGTTTGATTTCGATGCCTTAAAATAATCGGCTATTTTTTTATTAGTAACAGCAAAGTCAACCGTTGCTGAACCGAAATTTGAATTTGTTGTGATAACTTGTCTTGCATCAACCCATTCGCAAGCACCTAATTCTGCTTTTAATTTAGCGGCTATAATTTGTGATGATAATAATTCGCCGTAGCTGACAATTCTGTCTTTTGTGCGTTCTGATAATTCACCTAATAAAAATATACCGTTGCAGATATCTTCTATTTCGTTACAAGTAGTTTTAACCCAACTTAAAACACTGCTTTGTTGTGTGATAGGAATCAATTCTTTTACAGTCTGCAAATGTCTTTGCTCCGCTTCCTGTAATTTTTGTTTGTAGGTTTCATCGCCTTTAGCAGCAAGGCTGCTGCATAATAATAAAGTATCTGTGATACCTCCTAAAGCTGAAACTACTACGATGGTTTTTGTTGATGTAGATTTATTCTTTACAATATCCGCTACTTTACTGATGTTTATTGCATTTGCTACTGAACTGCCCCCAAACTTTAAAACCTGCATGATCGTTATATTTGAATGTATTTATTTAATGTATTGACAAAGATATTCATTTGATGAAAATAGCTGTGCGCCCAATGATAATATGAAAATTTTTAACCCTTAACGGGTTGCAATAATAGTAATAATAGTGGTAGCTTTTGCAGTTGTAATAGAACTTACAATAGTTGGGATGAAATATGTTTTTTTTAGATATACCACTTTTTCGAATTCGATGCCGCTAAATTATGTAAATAACTTCTAATCAACCCAAATTATTCAAGATTTTTAAAGTATTTTTGGCCGCATTTGGCCATTACAGCCAATTATCACTCTATTTTTTAAATTTTTCGAATATGGATCACCAGTCTTCCCGTGGGTTGCAGCAATTCAAAAATTCTGTTGGGATTAAGTTTCAATTATACAACAGTTTATTTACTTCTTTGCCTTTTCATCGTATTGAAAAGACAGGGATCTTACTATCATTATTGCTGAACATTTGCGAGGATGGGTATAGTCAAAAGCAGAGCCCGACTGAGATTATCGATAATTTTTTTGCAAAACATACTTCTTATACGGATCAAAAAGAAAAGCTTGATCTGTTATTTCGTTTTATCCAATTTGTTGAAAGACAGATCGTATTGTTTGATGCTTTGGAAGATGCGGCATTTAAAGATGTGCAGGATATGGGCGGGATCGGTTCTTTAAAACAATTGGAAAACGAGGTTATTCAATCCAATAAAGAAGAAGCGTTAAAAGCCAAGTTGAAAGACTTTGCAGTAAGATTGGTGCTAACAGCACATCCTACGCAGTTTTATCCGGGTTCAGTTTTGGGTATTATCAATGATCTTTCTAAAGCGCTGGCAGAAAATAATGCTACGCTGATCAATATGTATTTATTGCAGTTAGGTAAAACGCCTTTCTTCAAAAAAATAAAACCTACGCCATACGACGAAGCTGTTAATTTAATATGGTATTTGGAAAATGTGTTTTATCCTGCGGCAGGCAGAATTACAACTTTTCTGAAAAAGCAATTTACAGAAGCGATCAATCCTGATAATCCGATCATGTTCATGGGCTTCTGGCCGGGTGGCGATAGAGATGGAAATCCTTTTGTTACTGCAGAAACTACATTGAAAGTTGCAGATGCTTTACGCGGCGGTATTTTAAAATGTTATTATTTAGAGATACGCAGGATCAGACGCAGGCTTACATTTAAAGTTGTGGAAACACTTTTAGGAGAGTTGGAACTTGAATTATACAACAATGTATTTATTCCGGGTGAGCGTACTGAGTTAACAAAAGAAAAGATCGTAGCTAAATTGATGAAAGCAAGAGAAGCTTTGATCTATCAGACGGAAGGATTATTTCTTGATCTGATCGATAACCTGATCAATAAAGTTCAGTTGTTCGGATTGTATTTTGCTACAATTGATATCAGGCAAGAAAGTACAGCTTTGAGCAACTCATTGAATAGTATTGCAGCTAACACGGATGCTTTGCCAAAAGCTTTCGAAACTTTTGATGCCGATAAAAAGATAGCAACCTTAACCGGCATAACCAAAGCAGTAAAAGAAGATACAGTATTAAAAGATCCTTTATTCAATGATACGATTCAAAGTATCAAAGCAATAAAAACGATACAAAAATATAATGGTGAGTTAGGTTGTAACCGGTATATTATTAGTCAATGCAACAGTGCATTGAATGTATTGGAAGTATATGGTTTGTTTTTACTGTGCGGATGGAAACCTGAAGAATTAACTGTTGATATTATACCATTATTTGAAACAGTTGATGATTTGCAAAATGCTGCTGAAATAATGAAAACATTGTACACCAATAAAGTGTACGCAGCGCATTTAAAAAGAAGAGGTAAGCGCCAGACTATCATGTTAGGTTTCTCTGATGGAACAAAAGACGGCGGTTATTTAATGGCCAACTGGGGAATTTATAAAGCAAAAGAAGAGCTGACAACAATTTCTAAAGAATACAATATTGATGTAGTGTTTTTTGATGGCCGTGGTGGCCCACCGGCAAGAGGTGGGGGTAAGACACATAAGTTCTATTCATCGATGGGTAAAAATATTTCTGACCAGGAAATTCAATTAACCATACAAGGACAAACGGTTAGCTCGAATTTTGGAACGATAGATTCGGCTCAATTTAATCTTGAGCAATTATTGCATGCAGGTATTTCGAATGACCTCTTCAATAGCAGAGAAATCACTTTGGAAAAAGATGAAGATGCATTGTTGCAACAGTTAGCAAACGAAAGTTTTACTAAATACAATACATTAAAGAACCATCCATATTTTGCTGATTACTTAACACAAATTAGTCCGCTGAGATTTTATAGCGAAACCAATATTGGTAGTCGCCCTGCAAAAAGATCAGGCTCTGTAAAATTATCTTTAAAAGACCTTCGTGCCATTCCTTTTGTAGGCGCATGGAGCCAGCTGAAACAAAACGTAACCGGCTATTACGGCGTAGGTGCGGCTTTGGAAGAAATGCATAAGCAAGGGAAATTCAACAAGCTAAAAGAATTGTATAAAAATTCAATGTTCTTTAAAACCTTATTGGATAATTGCGAGATGGCAATGATAAAAAGCTATTTCCCTTTAACGGAGCATTTAGCAAAAGATCCTAAGTACGGAGAAATTTGGGGAATGATACACGATGAATATGAATTGACTAAAAAATACATCTTTTTACTATCAGGCAAAAAAGAATTGATGAGTGATTATCCTGTTGATCAAATGTCTATTGCGATGAGAGAAAGAATTGTATTGCCATTATTAACTATTCAACAATTTGCTATCGCAAGAATTAGAGAGATCGAAGACGCAGGAACTACATCTCCATTTAAAGAAACGTATGAGAAATTAATTATGCGTTCTTCTTTTGGAATTATTAATGCGGGAAGGAATTCGGCGTAATAGATAATTTATTTTTTAGCGTTAATAATAATTAGAAATGATTTTTATTAACGCTTTTTCGTTTTCTTTATAAAACAAACCGCCAAGCCGAAAACGGAATTTAGAGTAGGCAAATAAAATCCCCAACCAATGTTACTATTTAACGAAAGCCATCAACAAATAGATGTTGAGAAATTGAAAACCAATCTTATCAATGGTATTAACAAAGAAGACAAATCTTCACAAGCAGATATTGAGAAGCTGTTAGGAGATTATTACGGACAAGCATATTCCAGCGAAGCCAAAGAATACAAATTCGAACCAGCAACATTACAAAATCATCTTGCTCCAAATTTTTCATTTATAGATATTGGTAAAAAGATCTTCGCGAAGATTAAAAAATTCCTTTGTGGTGTTTTGACTTCAGGATCGAATGCTACACAAATTGTTGATGCCATTTTAAAATCTTTATCAAGTGTTATTCCCGGCGGAATTATTGTAGAACTGATCGTACAGAAGGTCGTTAATTATGTTGTAGGAGTTGGCGTTGGTAAACTTTGTGCAGTTCCTGTTGCTTCAGTTTAATGTAGAAATTCTTTATATTAATACAAGGTTCAATACTTTATAGAGTGCATAAAATATGTATTCTATAAAGTATTGTATTGATAATCAATAGTCTATATTATTTGATCGTGCGGGACATAGTAAGGGCATACATATTACGTTAATTTGTTAACTTGCATCCTACTAAATTCGCTATTTAAATTTATAATATCGAGTATAACTTTATAATATTTATCCTAACTAACCATACCGAATGAAAAGAATATTACAATTCTGTTCTGTTATCATTACAGCAATACCTCAACTTCTGTTTTATTGTATTCTGGTTTTTGTGTTTATTGTGGTTAATAGTACAACCTCATACGCACAACAATCAAAAGACTCATTTGCGCTTGGAACGACATCTTCTTTTGTAAAAAATTTTCATGATAAGGCCGCATTCGATAATAAAACATTGCGCGTTAAGAAACCTTCAGTGAGCTTAGCTATATCGGCAAATAAAAAATTTAAGCTGAATATAGTGATGCATAATCAATTTAGTCAGGATGAAGAAGAATTTGTAGGAAATATAGATACCCTTGAAGGAGGAAGTTTTTTTATCAGAAGAATTAATAATAAACTAGAGGGGCATATTTTATTTGCTCGCAAGAATAAGGCCTATTCGCTTTCTTCCGATAATAAGGGGAATGCTTTTGTAAAAGAGATAGACATTAATAAAGTGATCTGTACAAATTACGGGTCTAACAAAAAAGCTTTAGATAATAAGCCTATTGGTATTCCATCTCTTCCTGTAGGCGGAACTCCTACAATACTTTCTGGTCCTGCATATAGTACCGCAATCATGAGTCTGGAAAGTCTGCATGGTGCCAACGGTTGCGCATTACTGGATTTTGATGGACAAGATGTATATGGTACGCCGTGGAACTCAACGATTGATACTATTCATGCCTTGCCCTCGGGTTTATCTGAAAGTCAGATATTGGATGTATGGAAGCTTGTTAGCGAAGACTATAGGCCATTCAACATTAATATTACTACCAGTGAGGCCGTATTTGACTCATATCCGAAAACGATGAGGATGAGGTGTATTTTTACTCCAACAGATGTTGCAGACTCGGGTGAAGGCGGCGTTGCCTATTTACAATCATTCAGTTGGAATGATGACACACCCTGCTGGTCCTTTGAAAGTGGAAGTGCTAAAGATGCTGCGGAACCAGCCTCACATGAAATAGGGCATACCTTTGGTCTTCTTCACCAGGGAAGAACATTGCCTGTAACAGGACATGAAGAATATTTTTCGGGGCAGGGAAATTGGGGTCCGATCATGGGAGATGCGGGTTATTACGTACCATTGGCACAATGGAGCAAGGGAGAATATATGTATGCCGATAATACAGAAGACGAGCTAGCTCTGATTGCAGCTCCTGCTTATGGCGTCGGTTACCGGGCGGATGATTACGGTAATACAACTGCAACGGCTGCTCCGCTAATTATTACCAATGGTTATGTAAATGATAGCGGATTTATTGGGCAAACAACTGATGTGGATGTTTTCAGTTATTCGATTCCTGCAGGAAAGATACACTTGGATATTAAGGGTATTCCCAATTATACTGATTTAGATGTTCTCGCAAAATTATACAACAGTACGGGAACGCTTATACGAACTTATGATGATACTACGAGTTTTAATATTGCCATCGATACCACGCTAAACGCGGGCAACTATTATTTATCTGTTGAAGGAACAGGAACGGGCAACCCTTTGGTAACGGGGTATACCAAATATGCGTCATTAGGAAGTTATTATATTACAGGATATGTTCCGACCTTAACTCCGATTGCTCCAAGTATAATAAATTCAATAGATTCGGGTTACTTGGGAACATCATTTAATTATACAATTCCTATAATTAATAATGAAAATTATCCGGCTACTTATACCGCGACAAACTTACCGGCAGGGTTGTCACTAAATAGTGTAACCGGCCAAATAAGTGGAACACCTACAACAGCAGGTATTTATGTAGTTAATGTTACGGCTAATAATGGATATGGAACAGGAGCAGGTACTGACACCCTTAAAATATTTTATTTAGCACCTTATGTGCACAATGATGGAATAGCTATTCGGCTAGCAAGTCCGTTTACTTACCAAATTAATGCTACTAATTTTCCAACAAAGTATGGAGTAATAGGATTACCATCGTGGGCAACATTAGATACCTTAACAGGTATAATAAGTGGAACACCAATCAATGGCGTTGGAACTTTTTTTACTATGACGCTTATTGGTTCCAATCCGGGAGGCTCAGCAACAGCTAATTTTTTTATTTATATAAATCCACCTGTTCCGGGAATTCCAACAGTGGTGCCTTCTACCCAAATGGCTACGGCAGGAGTAGCTTTTAGTGATTCGGTTTTTGCAACTAATTCTCCAACAAATTATGCAGCAATAAATTTACCTCCGGGATTAAATATTGATCCATTAACAGGTGTGATAACAGGTGTGCCAACAACAACAGGTACTTATAATGCTACTATTACTGCTACGAATGCTTATGGTGATGGTACTGGCATAACTACTATTACTGTTGGTGGCACATCTCTTCATATTGCGCCGGTTGTTACGTCTACATCAATGAGTGGCACCAATGGTACTGCATTTAGCTATGCAATACTAGCGACTAATAGTCCAACAAATTATAGTGTTTCTGCATTACCTGCAGGATTAACTTTAAATAATACAACGGGAGTTATAAGTGGTACACCCACTTTGGAAGGGACCTATATTGTGAATGTTAGTGCAACAAATATTTATGGTACAGGAACAGGCACTGATACTATTACAATTCTATATGCACCTCCGTTTCTAGATTACGATGGAATAATTGTTACACTAGCTTCTCCGTTTAATTATCCAATTATTGCAACTAACCACCCTACGAGTTATCATGCGGTAAACTTACCAGCATGGGCAACACTCGATACATTAACAGGGATAATAAGCGGAACGCCCAACGTTTTAACTTTTAGTATTATCGATGTAACACTTACAGTTATAAATCCAGCAGGATCTTCAACAAATGATTTATACATACAGATAAATCCCGGACCTATTTACACTGTGCCAACCGTAGCACCATATACAGAAACAGCTACTGTCGGCGTACCGTTTACTTTTACAGCTTATGGTACTAATTTTCCGGCAAGTTATGCAGCTGCTAATCTCCCTCCGGGGTTGAGTATTGATCCACCGACAGGCATAGTAAGCGGTACACCAACAACCGCAGGTAATTATAGCGTAACAATTACGGCCACAAATTCTTATGGTAGCGGTAGTGCAATAACAACTATCAATATTATAGGTGTTTCCAGTGCACCAGTTGTGACTTCGGCCACAATAACAGGTATAGTTGGTAATTTGTTTACCTACACAATCAGTGCAACGAATGGAGCAACGAGCTATGGTTCAACAACATTACCAGGCGGATTAGTTTTGAATAAAACAACAGGCGTTATTAGTGGTACACCAACAGTATCCGGAACTTTCACGATAACCGATACTGCAAAAAATAGCGGAGGTTCAGGAACTGGAACATTAACTATCACAATCAATCTTGCTAAGCCGGTTGTGGCGACGGCATCAACAACCGGAACTGTTGGCGTACCATTTAGTTATACCATCAGTGCAACGAATAGTCCGACAAGTTATGGTTCAACAACCTTGCCTGCAGGATTAGGTTTAAATGCAACAACCGGTATAATAACAGGTACTCCAACAACGGCAGGAACATTTACCACAACAGATACTGCAAAAAATATCAGTGGTTCGGGAACGGGAACATTGACGATAACTATCAATCCGGCAAAACCTGTTGTAACATCCACTAGTGTGAATGGTACAATCGGTGTTCTATTTAGTTATACAATAGCAGCAACTAATAGTCCAACAAGTTATGGAACATCAGCATTGCCGGGTGGTCTGATTTTCAATAATGTAACAGGAACAATAAGTGGCACGCCTACCACAGCCGGAACGTTTACGATATCAGATACAGCGAGAAATATCACTGGTTTTGGAGTAGGTACATTAACAATAATAATTACAGCAACAGTACCACCTGCGCCGGTAGTTACTTCAGGATCGATTGCAGGAACAGTAGGTAGTTCATTTAGTTATACAATAATGGCAACCAATGGCCCAACAGGCTATAGTTCAACAATATTACCCGCAGGCCTAAGTTTAAATAGTTCAGGAGTAATAAACGGTATCCCAACAGTAGCAGGAACATTCACTATTACAGATACAGCTAAAAATGCGGGAGGTTCAGGCGCGGGGACACTAACGATCACTATTAATCCTGCGAAACCGGTTGTGGCAATAGCATCAACAATTGGAACAGTAGGAATAGCATTCAGTTATGTGATTAGTGCAACAAATGCACCAATAGGTTATGGCTCTACACTACTTCCTGTAGGCTTAAGTTTAAATACAACAACCGGAGTTATCAGCGGAACACCAACAGCAGCAGGTACCTTCACGATAACAGATACCGCAAAAAATGTTAGTGGTGCGGGTACAGGTACATTAACGATTACTATTAATCCTGCGAAGCCGGTTTTAGCGGCGGCATCAGCAATTGGAACAGTAGGAACAGTATTCAGTTATGCGATCAGTGCAACAAATGCACCAACAGGCTATAGTTCACCAACATTACCTGCAGGTTTGAGTTTAAATACAACAACTGGAGTTATCAGCGGAACACCAACAATAACAGGAACTTTCACGATAACGGATACTGCAAAAAATGTTAGTGGTTCAGGGACTGGAACATTAACGATCACTATTAATCCTGCGAAGCCGGTTGTAGCGGCGGCATCAGTAATTGGAGCAGTAGGAACGGCATTCAGTTATGTGATCAGTGCAACAAATGCACCAACAGACTATAGTTCAACAACATTACCTGCAGGTTTGAGTTTAAATACAGCAACCGGAGTTATCAGCGGAACACCAACAATAGCAGGAACTTTCACGATAACGGATACTGCAAAAAATGTTAGTGGTTCAGGGACTGGAACATTAACGATCACTATTAATCCTGCGAAGCCGGTTGTGGCAATAGCATCAACAATTGGAACAGTAGGAACGGCATTCAGTTATACGATCAGTGCAACAAATGCACCAACAGGATATGGATCTACATTACTTCCTGCAGGATTGAGTTTGAATACAACAACCGGAGTTATCAATGGAACACCAACAGTAGCGGGAACTTTTACGATAACAGACACAGCTAAAAATGCGGGAGGTTCAGGCACGGGAACACTAACGATCACTATTAATTCTGCGAAGCCCGTAATTACATCAACATCGGTGAATGCTACAACTGCTATCTTGTTTAGTTATACAATAGCGGCAACCAATGCACCAACAAGTTATAGAGTATCAGCATTGCCCGCTGGTTTGTCTTTTAATAGTTCAACAGGTACGATAAGTGGTATCCCTACAACTACAGGGACATTTGCAATAGCAGATACAGCAACAAATGTTAGTGGTAGTGGAACCGGAACCCTTACAATAAATATTACAGCAACTTTACCATCGGCTCCTGTAATAACTTCAGGTGCAATATCTGGTACAATTGGTACGGCATTTAGTTATACGATCAGTGCAACAAATAGTCCGACAGGATACAGCTCTTCTGCATTACCTGCAGGCTTAACTTTAAATAGTGCAGGTGTAATAAGTGGTACACCAATAGTAACAGGTGTATTTATTATTAATGATACGGCAAAGAATGCAGGTGGAAGTGGAGCGGGTACAGTAACCATCACAATAAATAGTAACGTAACGGCTCCTCCGATAATAACCAGCAATGGTACTGTAAATGGCACTATAGGAACACCATTTGAATATAGCATCACTGTAAATAATTCTGCAACAAGTTATAATGCAACAGGTTTACCTGTGGGGTTGACTATAAATACCACAACAGGAACAATAACAGGTGTACCGACGGTTGGAGGCGTATTTGCCGTAAGGATTACAGCAGTTAATGGAGGAGGTGCAGCAAATAATATAGTAACGATCACTATTGTTACACCTGTGGCACCGGTAATTTATAGTGATACTGTGGCAATATTTAATATGAATGATTTCTTTTCATATAACATTGAAGCTTATAATATACCAACTAGTTATGGGGCTGTAGGATTGCCACAGGGGTTAACTGTAGATACTACAACGGGATTAATTAGCGGCAAGACTGTAGTCGCAGGAGTATATACTGTAACACTTAAAGCAAATAATGCGGTAGGAACAGGAACTAAAAATTTAGTAATAACGGTTAATGGTAATGAGGTTTCTTCAACTTCCTCTATCGTGTTACCTGATCCGGTAACGAAAGGAGGAAGTTTTGCAGTTACACTTCCAGGGTGGCAATTGGATGAAACCGCCGCTGTTGAAATAATAAACTTCATTGGCGAGGTAGTTCAAAAAGCAGATAATGTACCACTTCAAAATTCTCCAATATTTAATGTACCTGAGGTAAGCCTGAATGTTCCGACTTTGCCTGCCGGCTATTATATCATAATAGTGAAAGGAACTAATACTAAAATAATAAAAGAGTTTTCAATAGAATAATTATTTTAAAGTTGATCAAATACAAAAGCGTTAGCAATTCTGTTAACGCTTTTGTATTTATTGGAATTTTGATCATGCGAGTGGCACCGGCATGTTGCGATGCATTCTTCCTATAGATTACGGGTACAAAAATAACAATTACCTTTGTAGTTCTATCAGCCAGACTATCGCTTTAAGCAATTGAAGAGGAAAGTCCGGACAGCAAAGGGCAACACACCGGTTAAGCGCCGGCTTCCCGATTTATCGGGAAAGAGAAAGTGCCACAGAAAATAACTGTCTTAATTTATTAAGATGAGGGTGAAAATGTGAGGTAAGAGCTCACGGAAAGTATAGGTAACTATATTTTCGGGTAAACCTTGTGTGCTGTAATGCCATGTAAACCAGTGTTCCGATAATTATCGGGAGAGGGCGGCTCGCCCGAGCTGGAGGGTAGGCAGCAAGATTGTAACAGTAATGTTATAGCCAGATAAATGATAGTCACCTGATTTATCAGGAACAAAATCCGGCTTATCGGCTGATAGTTTTTTTAAGTTAAAAGTCAGAAGTGAAGACCAAAAAGTGTTTATAATTCACTGAGTTTTTCACTTCTGGGTTTTAACTTTTTACTTTTGAGTTCTTTATGATTTCTGCTACTATTTTATCTATCGGCAACGTAACCGTTTCTGCAGAAAAATTATTCCAATCAATAAAACGTACCGTTTCGGTTTGTTGTACTTCATCGTAAACTTTTAATTGAGCCTCATCAAAATCAAAAGGTTTGTTGCGTAGCGGAACTGTTATTGGAGCTAACGCTTTTACAAAATAATAAATAGCGATGATCTGATGTTCGGGATTGAAAGCACTTTGCTGATAAAAATCTGTTGTATAAATATGATCGCCTACTTCGACTTCCAAATTCATTTCTTCTTTAAATTCTCTTTTGAGACAATCTATTGTTCCTTCGCCAACTTCTAATCCACCTCCCGGAAATTTAGTGAAGTAATTACCACGAATATATTCATCACTAACTAAAACCTGTTTAGCTTTGTTGATCAGTATACCGTAAACTCGTAGGGTAAAATACATTTTCTAAGTCAAAAATTAAAAGTGAATTCCGATAGTTATCGGAACAAAAAGCGAATAACAATAAAACAATTCAGCAATCAAATAATTGGATCGTATTAAACATTAATCTCTCCTTTGAACACTAACACCGCAGGCCCACACAGCCAGATATTTTGAAAATTATCATCGTCCATTTTATCAAATTCAACGCTCAAATGTCCGCCCGGAGTTTTGACTTCTATACGATTAAAACCATTGTCGTTATGTGCCGATACTAATGCAGCAGCCGTTACACCCGTGCCACAGCTTAATGTTTCGTTTTCTACACCACGCTCATATGTGCGTACAAAAATTGTATGGTTGTCGAGGGATTCTACAAAGTTTACGTTGATGCCCTCTGCTTTATATTCGTTGCTATAACGTATTTCTCTGCCTACTTTATATACATCAATCACTGCAGCATCCGGAACTAATTTAATGTAGTGAGGAGAACCCGTATCTAAAACTATTCCGGATGAATGTTGTTCTACACTAGTTACATCTTTCATTTTTAAGCGAACGGTATGATTACTTTCTATTTCTGCTTTGTGTTCGCCATCAATTGCCCAAAAATTATAGAGGCTCCTATGAATGCCTATTTCATGTGCAAAAGCTACAAGGCACCTGCCGCCATTGCCACACATACTGCTTTCATTACCGTCTGCATTGTAATAGATCATTTCAAAATCATATCCTGCTTTTTCACCTAAAAGCATCAGGCCATCGGCACCAACACCAAATCTTCTGTCGCAGATATTTCTAATTTGCTCTGTTGTTAATGTTGTAATTTGTTTATTACGATTGTCAAGAATTACAAAATCATTTCCCGTTCCCTGGTATTTATAAAATGTAAGCGCCATCAATTTAAATATTTGAGTTTGTTATTATTTCTAAAGAATGTTTTATTAAATTTTTAACGGCGGCAGCACCATCTTTCGAAAATTCTTTTGTAATGCGATTAGCCACAATCACATTGAGACTTACACAATGATGTCCCAATAACTTACTTAAGCCATAGATCGCAGAAGATTCCATCTCAAAGTTAGCGATTTGATGTTTGCCTAAATTAAAAGTGGTTAGCATATCAATTAATTCAGGATAGGCGAGACCAAGTCTTAGTATCCTGCCTTGTGGTCCGTAAAATCCGGGACACGTTACCGTTATTCCCTGATGGTAATTGTCTACAAAATGCTTTAGCAAATTTACGCTAGCCATTGTAATGTATGGAGATATATTCCCGGTGCCTAACTGTGTATGTGTTTGAAAAGCTTTTAATAAATATTTTTCTTCTTCGTTATTTTTTAAGCGATAAAAATGCAAAACATTATCCAGACCTAATGCATAAGTACCGGCTACAAAACTATCCACAGATACTTCTTTTTGTAAAGAACCGGAAGTGCCGAAACGAATGATATTTAATTGCGTAAATTTTTCTTTGATCAATCTTGTTTCAAGATCAATATTGGCTAAAGCATCCAATTCATTGAGAGCGATATCAATATTATCCGGACCGATACCTGTGCTTAAACAGGTAATTCTTTTTTTACCAATATAGCCGGTATGCGTTATGAATTCGCGATGCTGATTTTTATATTCTATTACGTCAAAGTATTTACTTACTTCTTTTACCCTGTCAGGGTCGCCAACTGTGATGATTGTAGTGGCTATTTCCTCAGGAAGGCAGTCTAAATGATAAATAGCACCACGGCTATTTACTATCAATTCAGATGCTGCAATACTGTTCATACCATTGTTTTGAGGATGTTATATTGTAATTTCGGTATTAAAGAGGCACCGCCGAAATTTTTATTTTTGTTTAAAAATACCTTATTTTCGCAACTCTGTAAAAAGGTCCTGTGGCCGAGTGGCTAGGCAAAGCTCTGCAAAAGCTTCTACAGCGGTTCGAATCCGCTCGGGACCTCTCTTTAACCTCATCCCTCTCTTTTATAGAGAGGGAATTTTTTACTACTATGCTACCAAAAATATTTAATAAAATTGGGCTGATTGCTTGTATTACACTGGTTATTTCCTGCTTTTTACCGTGGGCATATTATGCGGATCTAGATAAAACCTTTACCGGGTTTTACTCTGAGCAAAATTGTTATGGAAAGCCGGGGTATTTTTTAATAATGCTAACAGTACTGATCTTTATTTTTATGCTATTGCCTAAGATATGGGCCAAAAGGGCTAATCTTTTTATATCAGCGTTGGCAGTTGGATACGCGATAAAAACTTATATTCTTTTTACTTCTTGCTATAATGCTTATTGTCCTGAAAAAAAGATAGGTATTTACCTGATGTTTATTTCAACAATTACAATATTGGTAGCTTCTGCTTTCCCGGATTTGCAGCTTGAGAAAAAAGATAAGTCATAATAGACTAAATTGCTTTACTTATCTTAGAATATGCCTGATTTATTTATCATAGCTGGGTGTAATGGTGCAGGTAAGACTACTGCAGCATTTAACTTATTGCCAAATGTTTTTGAAGCAGTTGAATTTGTAAATGCAGATGAGATAGCTCGTGGATTATCTCCTTTAAATATTGAAGGAGTAGCTTTTCAAGCGAGCAGAATTATGTTGGAAAGAATTAAGCAATTAATTAATTGAAAAAGAGAGTTTTGCTTTTGAAACAACATTATCAGGGTTGTCGTATTTTAATTTTATAAAGGAAGCAAAAGTTGCAGGATATAATATCATTTTCTTTTTTGTTTATTTAGATAGTATTGAATTAGCAAAAAATAGAGTAGCAATACGAGTGAGTAAAGGTGGTCACAATATCCCGGAAGATGTAATTAGTAGAAGATATTTGAAAGGTCTTCGGAATTTTGTAAAATATGCAGAAATAGCAGATGATTGGTATTTGTATAATAATTCGGGAACTGAATATGAATTAGTTGCAAAGTGCATATTGGGCAATAAAGAAATCACTAACTTTGATACGTACAATAAGGTTGTCAGTTATGAATTCAGAGAATAAAAGTAAAGATCTAAGTGGGGAAATTAAGATTGCCTTAGATAAGGCAATTCAGGGAGTTATCGCGGAAACTAAAGCAAAAAATAGCTACATGGTTATTTCTGATAAAAATGGAGGAGTTAAAAAGATTCCTGCAAAAGATTTATAATAACCGTCTACTCGAAAATATACCTAACTCTTCTTTACTTCTTTAGCCCACGCATCTTTCAGTGTAACTGTTCTGTTGAATACCAATTTATCTTTGGTAGAATCTTTATCTAAGCAGAAATATCCTTTGCGTATAAATTGATATGGAGTTGCTTCGGCATTTTTTAATGAAGGCTCAACATACACATTGTTCAATACCTGCAATGAATCAGGATTCAAATATTCTTTGAAATCTCCTGTCTGATTATCTGGTTCTTCTACTTTAAATAAACGATCATATAGACGTACTTCAGCGGTAATGGCATGTTGCACACTTACCCAATGGATGGTGCCTTTTACGCTAATGCCACTTGTGTCATTTCCACTCTTACTTTCAGGAATATAAGTTGCATGAACTTCTGTTACGTTGCCGTCGGTATCTTTTGTAAAGCCTTCGCATTTTACAATGTAAGCGCTCTTTAAACGAACGGCAGCTCCAGGTGCCAGGCGGAACCATTTTTTTGCGGGCACTTCCATAAAATCTTCGCGCTCTATCCAAAGCTCTTTGCTGAATGGAACTATTCTTGTGCTACCGGATTCTAGTCCACTTTCACTATTGAATTCTTCTGTTTGTCCGTCAGCATAATTTGTGATAATAAGTTTCACCGGATCAAGTACTGCCATTATTCTCTGTGCTGTTTTGTTCAGATCTTCCCGCACACAAAATTCCAATAAACTAAAATCGATCAGGTTATCTCTTTTTGCAACACCGATCTTTTCACAAAAGCTACGAATACTTTCGGGTGTAAAACCTCTGCGGCGTAATCCACTGATAGTGGGCATCCGCGGATCATCCCAGCTTTGAACATGTTTATCATTTACCAGCTGCAATAATTTGCGTTTACTCATTACCGTATAGGTCATGTTTAAACGAGCAAACTCGTATTGTTGTGATGGAAAGATGTTTAGTTTTTCTATAAACCAATCATATAATTGATGATGTGGAATAAATTCTAATGTACAGATACTATGAGTAATATTCTCGATACTGTCGCTTTGTCCGTGTGCAAAATCATACATCGGGTAGATGCACCATTTATCTCTTGTACGATGATGATGTGCTTTTTTGATGCGATAAATGATAGGGTCACGCATGTGCATATTTGGTGCAGCCATATCCACTTTTGCGCGTAACACTTTTGCTCCATCTGCAAATTCGCCATTTTTCATTTTGTCGAATAGATCAAGATTCTCAGCAACCGTTCTGCTTCTGTACTTGCTTGGCATCCCCGGTTCGGTTGGTGTGCCTTTTAATATTGCAATTTCTTCTGCAGTAGAATCATCAACATAGGCCAATTCAGCCTTTATTAATTTAACGGCTAGTGTATATAATTGATCGAAATAATCTGATGCGTAAAATTCATTAGCCCAATTAAAACCTAACCATCGAACATCTTCTTTTATACTGTCAACATATTCTGTATCTTCTGTAACAGGATTGGTATCATCAAAGCGAAGGTTTGTTTTACCGCCATATTTTAATCCCAGACCAAAATTCAGACAAATGCTTTTAGCATGGCCAATATGTAAATAGCCATTTGGTTCCGGTGGAAATCGCGTTAGAATAGTTTTGTATTTTCCGTTCTTTAGATCTTCTTCAACAATTTCCTCAATAAAATTCAGGCTCTTTTCTTCACTCATCATTTTTATTTTGTGTGGCAAATTTAAGTTAAGCTACTTACAATCTTGTAGTAAAATGCTTATAAACAGTTGTATTTGTAAATACCCGTACTTCAAATTATTATTCATAATTTTAAATCTAATATTCTATTATGGCGCCATGGATCATTTACGCATTATTATCTGCACTGTTTGCAGCACTGACTGCCATATTTGCAAAAGTGGGACTTAAAGATGTTAACTCAGATGTGGCTACTGCTATAAGAACCGGGATTATTTTGCTGATTACCTGGGGCATTGTGTTATTCAGAGGTAAAATAAATGATATATCTGTATTATCAAAAACTAATTGGATCTTTTTGTCTTTATCAGCCGTGGCAACTGGCTTATCCTGGCTGTTTTATTACCGTGCTTTGCAGCTAGGTGAAGTGTCGCAGGTAAGTGCTATAGATAAGGGTAGTATTGTGTTTACGATAGCATTATCCTTTATTTTTCTAAGAGAACCGCTTACTTCTAAGATCTTAATCGGGGGTGGATTAATATTTATCGGGATGATGGTAATTATATGGAAATAATAAATGTTTAGACATTAACTATTCAGTTATCAGCTGAAACTGCCTGCTCAGTTCTTCTATATCCGTAGCTATCTGAACAATAAAATTAAACTGATCTACAATTGATTTGAATTCGGATAATGTTTGTTTGGTTGTTGTTTCCAATAAATTTTGTTGTAATTCCTCCCGTCTTTTTATCATTAATTCGTTTACCTGTTTGTTAAGAGGATTGTTTCTGTCATCATCGTTCACTATTTCTGTTTGATCTTGTTCATTATTGAGTAAAGCAATTGCGGTATCAAATTTTTCAATGGTTGTATCAATAACGGGCTTGAAATTATTAGAGTGATATTTTTCCGCCAAAGGCGAAGCGTAATAAGACAAAGTAGCAATATGAGAAGTTAGCATATGATTCAGCACTACAAACTGATAAATGGGCTTGCTGTTTTTTTGCTTATTTTTTGGCTCAGATAACATTCGTGAAAATGCATCTGATAAATTGGCTAACGACACAAAAGCACCCTTACGACTTAATTTATATTGTGAAATAGTAGCAGGGTTACCAGTATAAGCTTGTGAGATTGCTTTAAAATAGTTGGCGTTTTCAATAAGTGCTCGTGTCATATAATCTTTTATCTTGTCCTTTTCCCAGACAGGTATCAAAAAGAAATTAGCTAAAAAAGCGATCGTCGATCCAATTGCAGTATCTATTACCCTGTCAATTAAAATGCTTTCTGTTTTAACATGGTTCAGTAAATGAAACAAGATCATGATGTATGGTGTTATCAATAAAATACTTGCAAAGTATTTCGTCCTGATCAGGCTATAGGAACCGATCATGAATAACAACATACAGACAAATAGTATTGTATCATCTTTTATAAAGTATAAAACAATAACGCCAATGGCTGCGCCTGCAATAGTGCCTAAAAGACGCTGGTAAGTTCTATTCTTACTTAAGCTGTAAGCAGGTTTTAGGATTACGATGATCGTAAGTAGTATCCAATAGCTATGTCCTATTGGTAAGAATTTAGAAACGATATATCCAAATAAAGCAGCAATGCTGATTCTGATGGCATGTCTGAAAATGTTGGAACTAAAGGAGAGATTGTCTTTTAATAATTTAAGATCAATAACATTATGTGTAATAAATTTTTCATACTCAGATGCCGATGGCAATTTCTTTGCATGCTTTTTATCATACGTAGTATATAAATGTAGGGTGTGTATGCGGTTGACAATATCTTCTACACTATTTAAAATATGTCGTAAGTCAATAAAACTTTCTACGTTTTCAGGGGTGCGATTATCGTCTCTGAAGGTTTCAAAATAATCATGCAGTTCTTGAAAATGTTTCTGTAATACACCGCTTTCTTCAGATGGCTGATTGCTTTTTACTGCGAGTCCAATTTCATCCAGCTCTTTTGATGCTTCAATAATGAAATGTTGAAAACGGGAAAGAATATCGCTGTTTTCAAAAGATTGATGTAGTTTTTCATAATCCTGGTATGATGTTGTTGCTCTTTCAAAAAGATCGGTCGTATCACGAAATATCATGAGTAGTATTCTTCCGGTATTGGTAGAGTCGGTTACGATAGAACGGGTTTTGAATAATATCTCGCGTACAAGATCTTGTTTCCCTTGCACAGCAATTTGTTGTTCCAACAGGTGCTGGTAGCTTTTGTTGTAGTCTACATGTTTGTTGTAAAACGAACCTCTTATGCGCAAATAATCGGCTGTCGCTACAATATAATTGCCTAGTAGTTGCTGTGGCACTTTATATGGTCTTACGCGATAGAGCAATAAACTCATCAGCATATACCATACGCCTCCTGCCAAAATATAAAAAGCATTATAAACAACAAGCCACTCTTGGCTCTTGCTTTCAATTGTTAATACCATTATCAGCAGAACACCAACACCAACTGAATTAGCCCTGCTGCCATACACACCGATCATTGAAACGATAAAACAAATACATGTAATTGCAATGCCGAGCAAAATAATATGGTGTACAGCGAAGCCTGTTATAAGTGCGACTATAAAGCCAATAGCAAAACATGCAGCCATGCCGTTGAGGCGCTGGTGTATTGGTCCGGCGGTATCTGTAAGGCTTACACACATAGCACCTACAGATACAACAATTCCTATAGAAAGAAGATTGAAATAATTAAAAACAATTGCAGGTAAAATAATTCCTGCGGTCATGCGCAAGCCATCACCGAGCGAATTGCTGTTAATTAGACTTTGATATTCTTTATTTAGATCCATGTTAAAGTCAAAAGTTAAAAGTGAAAATCAAAAACTGAGGAATGCCTTTGACTTTTTGGTTTTCACTTTTAACTTTTGAATTATTTAAGTGTTTTGTTTGATGAAAGAATCAAAACTTTCAAAACCAATCATTTTGTTGGAAATAAAACCTTCGGCATAAGTAACGCCGATCATCTTGCCTAACATTTTAGCACGGTATAAAACACTATCCATAAAATCAGGAGTAGAAATATAAGTTTGAGGTTCATCCAGATCAGGATTGTGGAATTGTGTACCGTAAGCCTTTACAGATTCAATTTTTTTATCCATCACTTTCGTAATGTCAATTAGAAAATTTGGAGCAAGGTATTTATCCTGTATATAATGAAAAACATATTTTGGGCGCCATACATCTTGTGTAACATTATTGTGTGTAGTAATTATTTTTCTTAAACCTGATAAAAAGACTGAGTCTACAATTAATCTAGCACCTTTACCATGGTCAGGATGACGATCATCGGGGGCATTGCATAAAACAATTTCCGGTTGGTATTTTCTAATGACTGCAATTATTTTTCTTTGATGCGCTTCATCATTTTGAAAAAATCCATCTGCAAGCTCAAGGTTTTCTCTTACGTCTAATTGCAAAATTTTAGCTGCCGCAGCTGCTTCTTTTTTTCTTGTTTCAGGAGTACCTCTTGTTCCCAATTCGCCTTGTGTCAGATCAATAACGCCGGTTTTTTTACCGTTTATTTTTTCGATCAGTAAAGTGCCGCCGCAGCTAAGTTCTACATCATCCGGGTGAGCACCAAAAGCGAGTATATCTAATTTCATAAATAATGGTGAATTGTAAATGGTTAATGATAAATGAAAAGCAGCTGTTAGATATTAGTGCTTGTTCTATATTGTAAATGTAAAAAAATAAGATGAAGATAAAAGAGGCAGGTTATTACAAGTGTGAACACAACATTAATCATTTACAATTTACCATTAACAATTAACCCCGGTAACCATACATTCGTTGAACTTCCAGTACAATCTTTTCTATATCAGCATCATCACCGGCTCTGTCATAAGGTTGTTTTAAGTTGCTATCAAAGAAAAAAGCCACTGTTTGATAAAGCCTGGCGGTTAATCCTCCTTTATATCCTTTTATAATATTGTAACAGTTGTTACCGGTTTCTCTATTAATTAATTTCATTAAGATCTTTCCCTGGAAAATAGACATATTGGTAAGTGGGTCAGTAAATTCTTTACGTAATTCCTGTTCTCTTGTTTTAAGATACTCGTGTTTTGCTTCTTCCCCCTGAATATGAGCTAAATGATAATTAATATCATTAATAATTATTCCGCAGCGTCTGGCATAAGGGTAGGTAACATAAACAGCGTTGCGTAATTCGGTCCAAGCCTCGTTTGCCTGTTGTTGCCTGTTATGTCTTACATAGGCCGTAGCCGCATCGTATTTTGAATAAGCAAAATATGGAGGAAGGCATTGAAAACTTATGGTATCACCTTCATACACTATTGCCTGAACAGCCATGGTATCATTGATTCCTGGTTGGGCAAAACTCAATTGGCTCTTTGTAAGAAGGAAGATCACAAAGAGGAGTAGGATATTAAAAGATTTATATTTCTGACGGTTAACCATCGCAGCGTGAAATTACGATATTCCTTTTTATAATAGAGTTAACAGCAATAAAGTAACCCTATTATTAACAGTATTTAAAGCAATAGCTGTTAATGTGCAAAAAGAAACATATAAAATAAAGCTATAGCAATGATAGTTAATACAAAAGCACTAAGTACAGGAGAGAGTTCGGCTCTTTTTATAATACTCATTATTAATCCGATGGCCATTATTACCAATCCGATCCAGACAAGATTTATATAAGGGAACACATATGCTTTTACAGTAACAAAATCTATCATCTTATCCGATTCTTTAACGCCTATTTTTATTTTGCCATTGTTTGAAACACCGGCAAATTTTAAAAATAAGTTTTGTGCATATACAGTATCATCTACCTGGTTAATACCAAAGCTATCCACCATAATAACAGGTGTTGAAGCATACTTCATACTATCAGGTCCGGTAATTGTAATATGAGCCATCAGCATTGCTCCGTTAGGCACAATGTTGAATTTGTTTTGTTGAGGATTTTTTTCAACACTATTGATCACCATAAATCCTTTGGAATAAAAAAGGGTATCTCCGACAGAAACTTCCTTTATTTTAAACTGAGCAGTGTCTTTGTTTTTATCAGGATCTAATGTGTATGAAATATAGGTGAACACATCATGCGTTAAATAATGTTTTGTGTCCGGATTACTGCTCATGTTATTATTTTTCATGAGATAAACATCAGGGTTCACAACAAAAGATTCTTTCAATTCATTCGTAGCAGAATCTTTTCTTTCGAAAAGTAAATGGTAGTAATGTCTTCCGGCTTCATTGGCATTACTATCGCCCATGTAAGTAACAGAATATGGCCCCATTGCAGTGGGTACCTGACGAATAAGGTTAAGATTCTCTAATGGATCATCGGCTTGTTTAGTTAAAGGATCGATGCCCATTGGGATAATAAAATTCTTGAATTTGTCTTCGCTGATAATTTTTTTGTTGCTGGAAGAAATAAGCATTCCTACAAGCATCAAGGCAAATCCTAAATGCGCAACAGATCCGCCCGCGGCTTTTACATTACCATTTAATCCGCTCCAGATATAACCTGCATTGGCAATAAAGGAATAGATAGTTGCAAATAAAGCAATGTAAATAGCAATTAAAAATCCTGAACCTTGTTTAGTGTAGGTGATTGGATAAAATATAAACAACGATATGGTTACAATTAAAGCAATAACTGTAGGAGTTATCAGCTTCTTTAAAAAATAACTACTTGAAGTATTTTTATATTTTAAATATTGTGTAACTGCAGTCAGTATCCCAATGATAACCACAATTAATATCAACACTTTATTGTACCCGAATTCTATATCTTCCGGAGGTGCCCAGTGTGTGCCGAATACTTCATTAAAAACGGGCACGGATGTTTTTGCAATAATGAACATTGCCGATAAAAAGAAAATAAGCGAACCGATGAACATCCAGAATTCTCTCGAGTCTGTTGTTTCTTCTCTTTGATCTGCCGGTATTTTTTTTAGGTTAATAAAGAATAATGCTAAAGATAATACCGCAAATACACCAACAAATGTTAGTATCAAAACATTCATCGCTTTACCGGCTTCTGTAAATGCGTGTACAGAAGTATCTCCTAAAATGCCGGTACGTGTTAAAAAAGTTGAGTAAAGAATAAAAAGAAAAGATAGTATTACAAATGCATAGCTGGCTCTTAACGAATGTGTGGTAGCCTTGTAAATTACCATGGTGTGTAAGCCTGCTATCATTATTAGCCAGGGTACTAATGACGCATTCTCAACAGGATCCCATGCCCAGTAACCACCAAAAGATAAAGATTCATAGGCCCATTTTGCTCCCATCATTATACCAACACCCAAAACGGTAGCGCTGAATAAAGCATAAGGCAGAGC
>Ga0207034_1031_pt1 | contig 27163 bp, 26 predicted proteins | sample Alteio_BWMinCont_36_FD_153269 | JGI IMG/M metagenome (GOLD analysis project Ga0207034, IMG submission 153269) | Enriched cells from forest soil in Barre Woods Harvard Forest LTER site, Petersham, Massachusetts, United States -... | ecosystem: Environmental > Terrestrial > Soil > Temperate forest >...
ATGTCATGAATTTCATCTTTTAATTTTCCGGTACCGATGCCGTGTATCACTACCAATGATGTTTGATAATGCGCTACGGCCAGATCATAAAATTTTTCGAAAGCTCTTAGCTGAATGGTTAGTATTTCAAAATTGCTCAGGTGTTTCCAGCTATCAGTTAATTTTTCTATGTGTAAATCAACAACTGATCTTGCTGTTTCTAAATTTTCTCTTGATTTAGAAGCATCATATATTCTGAAACCGGCATTATTTAATTTACTTACGTCGAATTTTTCAGTTTCTACTTTGTCAGGATAATTTTCAAACAACAGATACGAGAATGTTGCTTCGTTCTTTAGTTGTATCTCTTCTATCTTTTTAAATAATTGTTTCGTTTTTATTTTTAAAGATGCTTCATAATACAAGGCTTTCTTTTTATCCGGATTTAATAAGGCAAATTCAAAATCAAATCTCGGACTATCATTCATGTCCTCAAACTTTACATCGTGCAAATAAAAATCATGCAATGGCTCAATAGAATTTTTTAAAAGAAAACTACTATCTCCACCGATCATACAATTGTATGTAAAACTAAATGCAGTATCGGTTTGATTGATAAGGAATATTTTAATTTTCTCTACGATGTCGTCATCAAAAACATCTTTATCGTATACCGGTAAAAAGTTGATCCACACACCTTCCGCCACTTTGTGCTTGGTAGGTGTTTTTTCTCTTTTTACATTATCGATGTATACTTTAGTCGGTTGTTTTTCCGTACGCTTTTCTGTAAACATTTTAAAATAAGGAAAATCGATCTGATCCATATAGGCAGGAAACTTTACACCTTTCACTTCTATCATTACCATTTTATCGTTAATGATCTCTACTACTTTTCCTTCTTCGTTAGAAAGTAACACCAATATCTTATCGCCTATTTCGTATTTCATTTTTTATCTTGTCTAAACAGGATTTACCTGATTAAAGGATTAATGGATTTTGAGGCACAAAGTTAGTAATTATGGTGAATGTGTAGTCAAGACAAAAACACACTGCATTCGCTAACTTCTCATCTAATGAAAGTACCTTTTTTTCTTCTTCTCTTTCATATCCCAAGTTTAAGCATTAGTTTTATAGAAAATATGCTAACCTATGCGAATACCCATTTTATTAGTTTTAATACTTTTTTGCTTATCATGTAATTCTCATAAAAGCGATGAAATAACATACTACTCGAATGGTAACATTAACACGATTAAAATTAATAACAAAATAGAAAGCTCTTTTGTCGAATATAATTATTATGAAAATGGCAATATAAAAGAGATTCATAGATATAATAAAAATGGAGATTATACGGGAGAACAAGTGTGGTTTAATCCTGACGGATTAATGGATGAAAAAGGTATTTATCAAAATGGATTCGCTAATGGTAATGGATATTTTTTTTACGATACTACTGGCTCATTAAAAAGTCATAGATATTATAGAAATGATAAACAAGTTTTTCGTGGTGCTGACTATTGGGAAGATTCGATAGGTATAATAAAACGCATAATTTATTTTAATGACAGTGGGCGAGATTATTACCAAAAAATTTATGACAGCAATGGAAATTTTATTTATGAACTAGGTAAAAAATGATTTATACTTTTGTCTTGACTACACATTCACCATAATTATGTATTTTGTTTAGCAAGATTACTATTGTGCCGACTATACATAAAATAAATAACCAACCCAATTACCAGCCAAATAACAAAGCGCAGCCAATTAGTGTAACCTAGCTCCGTCATTAAATAAAAACAACTTGCTAAACCTAGTACCGGAATCAAGGATAAATTTTTTATAAATGATAATATCGAAAGAATTGTGGCAAGAATAACGAAAAGAAAAAATGGCAACTTTTCTCTAAACTCTATCCAATCGCCATTGTAATGAAATAGTCCAAGAAAATTGTTCCATAAAACAATCAGCCCAACAACGTACAAAGCGGGCGCAATGAATTTCGAATTGATATAAGGCATTTTAAATTTCTTGACTCCTGAAAGATCTTCTTCTTTTACAGGCAATAATAAAACACCGCCGCAAACTAATACAAAAGCGAATAAAGTTCCGATGCTTGTGAGGTCTGTTACTTCCGTAAGATTTACAAACAATGCAGGAATACCAACCACCAATCCAGTTAGAATAGTTGAAAAAGAAGGCGTTTTATATTTTGGATGAATACGACTAAATATTTTTGGCAACAATCCATCACGACTCATGCTCATCCAGATTCTTGGTTGACCGAGTTGAAAAACGAGCAACACACTGGCTGTAGCAACTACAGCACTAAAAGATATTATGTAGCTTATCTTATTCAAATGCACGGCTCTAAATACATAAGCCAACGGATCTGCTACCTGCAAATTTTTATAAGAAACCATTCCTGTTAAAACGATCGCGATCAAAATATATAGTACCGTACAGATCACCAGAGAATAGATCATTCCTTTGGGAATATCTCTTTGTGGGTTTTCACATTCTTCAGCTGTAGTTGATATGGCATCAAAACCTATATAGGCAAAGAAAACAGCAGACACTCCTTTCATCACACCACCAAATCCGTTAGGTAAAAACGGACTCCAATTTGCAGGTGCCACGTAAAAAAAACCTATGGCAATTACAGCCAGCACAATAACTATTTTTAATGCCACCATATAGTTAGTAGCACGTTTCGTTTCTTTAATGCCGATATACACCAACCATGTGATGAGCAATACAATTAATAGTGCAGGTAAATTTGCAATGATCCTAATGCCACCAAATTCAGGCGCGCTTGTCCAAGCTAAGTAAGCACTTTTAATGCCATCATTCAAATCAGCAAGCTTTATACCTGTTGCAAGTTGTTTGGTCGCATCTGTAAAACCACGAAAGGCTGACAAATAATCTGTGGTTAAATATGCGGGAATATGAATGCCAAATCCTTCCAAAAAATTCACAAAATATGCGCTCCAGGATATTGATACGGCAACATTACCGATAGCATATTCCATTAACAGATCCCAACCGATGATCCATGCGATCAATTCTCCGCAGGATGCATACGCATAAGTATAAGCACTACCGCTAACGGGTATACGAGAAGCAAATTCTGCATAACATAAAGCAGAAAATCCACAGCAGACTGCGGTCAGTATAAATAATAGAATTACACCCGGCCCACCATTATAAGAAGCATCGCCAATAGTTGAAAAAATACCAGCGCCCACTACAGCTGCAATTCCCATGGCTGTAAGGTCCTTAACCTTTAATACTCTTTGTAGACCAGCTGAATGTTCCGCATCAGAATAACCTTCTTCTGCATCTTTCAAAATTGCAGTAATACTCTTCTTGCGAAAAAGCTGGTTGGCCATTGTAGTTTTACTTTTGGGTTTTCATTTTTTAGTTTTCCCTTTGTATAAGATATCCTGCTAATTCAATCAAAGGCTTTTTTCTAACAGCCTGTACTGCCGTATCTTCCAAATGTTGCAGTGCAGTTTGCAAATATTTTTCTTTCAATTGATTTGCCCACTCATCTACTTTGCAATCCTTAAATATCTGTAATACTTTCGCTACTTTATCTGACGAATTTTCTTTCATTATTTTTTTTAGTTCGGCACGCTGTTCCGGAGAAGCTGTCTCTAAAGCATGTATCATTAAAAATGTTTTTTTATTGGCCATGATATCGCCACCAACTTGTTTACCAAATTTTTCAGGATCACCAAACGCGTCTAAATAATCATCCTGTATCTGAAAAGCAATACCCAGGTTTTTGCCAAATTCATATAAATGATGCTGACTATCTCCCGCAGCTCCACCCAATATAGCTCCAAATTGTAAACTTGCCGCTAACAACACCGAAGTTTTTAGTGTTATCATGTGTACATATTCTTCCAGCTGCACGGTTTCTTTTTGCTCAAAATCCATGTCCAGCTGCTGCCCCTCGCAGACTTCCCTTCCAACTTTATTGAACAATTGCAGCACTTTTGGTAGATGATCTCCTTTTATCTTGCTTAAATAATCGTAGGATTTTACCAGCATTACATCACCGGCTAATAACGCAGTTGATTCGCCGTATTTTATATGCACCGTTTCCACACCTCGGCGCAGTGGCGCTTTATCCATTATATCATCATGTATCAAACTGAAATTATGAAACAGTTCAATGGCAGCAGCCACGTGATAAGCATCAGCACTAATTTCAGCAAACAATTCATTCCCCATTAAACACATTACCGGGCGAATACGCTTGCCTCCTATTTGTAAAATATATTCGGCAGCTTCGTATAAATTAGCGGGAGTTTCGGGGAAATGACGGACATGAAAATGAGTATTGATCTTTTCCGATAACTCTTTGAATGAATGCATTGAATAAAGCTTTACAACAAAAATAACTGATTCGAAACAGCTGGGTTATTTTTTATAGAAATCTTTTGGTTATTTTGCCGTGAGGAAACTATTAATATGAAGATCATTTTAAAGAACGAGTGGACGATCGCGCTGCTGGCTATTATATTATTTATGCCTTTTTTGGGCCATGTTCACCTATTTGACTGGGATGAAATAAATTTTGCAGAAAGTGCCAGAGAAATGATGGTCTCGCATAATTATTTTTCCGTACAGATAAACTTCCAGCGTTTTTGGGAAAAACCACCACTTTTTTTCTGGCTGCAGGTTGTCAGCATGAGGATTTTTGGTGTGAATGAATTTGCCGCAAGATTTCCCAATGCCGTATGTGGTATTGTTACTTTGGTTTTAATATTCCGTATCGGCAAAAAAATATTCAATGAAAATGTTGCGAGAATTTGGGTAATGATCTATCTCGGTACAATATTGACTTTCTTGTATTTTAAGAGTGGTATTATTGATCCGTGTTTTAATCTCTTTATCATTTTAAGCATTTATCATTTTTACTTTTTAACGCTTAATACAACAAACAGAATAAAATATGCTTTTTTAGTAGGATTATTTTTAGGGTTAGCCGTATTAACAAAGGGGCCTGTAGCAATAGTTATTGCACTATTATCTTATGGCACTTATGTATTGACGAGCAGATTCAAATTCTTCATCAATTGGAAAGAGCTACTTACCATCATTATAACAATAACGGCTGTATGCTTTTTATGGTTTGGAGTAGATCTTGTGAAAAACGGCCCGTGGTTTTTAATTCAATTTATCGAATATCAAATACGCTTATTTAGTACAAGCGAGGCCGATCATGGCGAACCATTCTTTTATCATTGGTGGGTATTATTGATCGGTTGCTTTCCTGCGTCTGTATTTTTTATGAGAGGACAGTTTATAACAGTCAATACACCTCAACAAAAAGCGTTAAAAAAATGGATGCTGATATTGTTTTGGGTAACGTTGATATTATTCTCCATTGTAAAAACAAAAATTGTACACTACTCATCTCTTTGCTGGTTCCCGCTTACGTTTATAGCAGCGATATGTATTAATGATCTATGGGAAAGAAAAATTGAATTAAATAGCTGGCTCAAAGGCTTGCTGGGATTGATTGGAATAATCATGTCAATTGCTATCACCGCTGTCCCTTTTGTGATGATGCATAAAGATATGTGGATTGATAAAGTACAGGATGTTTTTGCCAAAGGAAATTTACAAGCCGATGTTCATTGGGCTTGGACAGATTCCATCGGTGGCATAATTTTATTGATCGGTGTATTAACGTATCTCATCTCAAAAAATCAACGACAAAAAACGATCATACTTTTTTGTTCATTAACTATCTGCAGCTTTTTAACGAGTGTAATTATTGCGCCAAAAATTGAAGCTATTTCCCAAAGAGCCAATATTGAATTCTTTGAAGCACAACAAGGAAAAGATGCATATGTTGAAACAGTTGGCTATAAAAGCTATGCACAATATTTTTATTCGAAGAGCATGCCGCATGAGAATAAAAACGAATTAAATAATGAATGGTTGATACATGGCAATATTGATAAGCCAACATATTTATCTGCTAAAATACAGGATGCGGAAAGACTTGATACTGTGACGGGAATTATCAAATTGTATAAGAAGAATGGGTTTGCATTTTATGAAAGATTGTCAATGGATAGTTTAAAGAGATAACTGTGTAATATGAAATAACCCTATTATGATAGATTTCAATGAAATATTTAACGAATTCCCAATTCTGCAAACTGATAATTTGCTTTTAACACTTCCAGATATTGAGAAACATTCTAAAGAAATTTTCAGTTTATTGAATGAGCAGGATATAAAAGAAAACTATTTAAATCCCAATGAGAAAGTTGAAAATCTTAATGATATACACAATTATATATTAAATATTCATGAATGCTTTAGAACAAAAAAAGCTATTACTTGGGCTATTATCGAAAAAAAATCTGGTTATTTAATTGGACTAAGAGATTTGTATTTTGATAGTCCATACGAACCAGTAGAAGGCCAAGGATGTATTTCCAAAGAATTTCGAAAGAAAGGATTTAGTAAAGAATGTTATAATTTATTTTTTGATTATTTTAAATCTTTTGGTGTATCAGAATACACTGCAAAATGTAACGGAAAATCAATTGCGCCACTTAAGTTATTATATAGTATGGGATTCCAAACTGCTGATTTGGCATATATACATCCATCTTTTATGAATAATTATTACTCTGGATGGTCTATAAAATTTCATAAAAATATTTCTAGAGAGCAACAGGAAATTGATACAATTTTATCAAAAAATGTAGGTAAGAAATTGAATTTTTTCGTAGCAATCTTTCTTAGGCCATATTCTATTGAGTTTACTAATCAGCATCTATGGTTCGACATCAAGTTAAAAACTTTGTATTCGAATAAAGAATTTCATTTTTTATATGATAGAAAATCAATTATCACTCCAAATACTGGACATGAAAAACCCTTCATTTTAAATGATGACATTATGAAAATGTATGAATATTTCATTGAAAAATTATCCTCTCCAATATTAGATTAAAAAACATTCTGAATATTCCGAAAACCCTTGCCCGCTTGCCATTTAATAAATATTAATTTTAAAAATAAAATACTTACCTTTGACGTTAGTATCTTAATCCGATAGTATGATAATTTCCTTTGGCTCAGTTGACACAGAAAAAGTATGGGATGGTGAACGAGTAAAAAAATGGCCAGTTGAAATTCAAAATATCGGAAGACGAAAGTTAAGAATGCTTAATAACTCTGTAAACCTGGCAGATCTGAGAGTTCCACCTTCTAACAGATTAGAAAAGTTAGCAGGCAAATTAAAAGAGTATTATAGCATTCGTATTAATGATCAATGGAGAATAATATTTAAATGGAATGCTGGCAATGCTTCTTCAGTTGAAATAATTGATTATCATTAAAACTTATTACAATGGCAAAGCTTAAAAACATACATCCCGGCGAAATTCTTTTAGAAGAATTTTTACTTCCTTTAAATATATCTGCATACAGATTGGCAAAGGATATTGAAATACCTCAAACAAGAGTTTCTGAAATAGTAAAAGGTAATCGAAGAATTACAGCTGATACAGCTTTGCGTTTAAGTAAATATTTTGGAAACTCAGCAAAATTCTGGCTTGGTTTACAAGATGACTTTGACCTTGAAGAAGAAACTTATGCCAAAGAGTCAATCATCAAATCTATAAAAGCGTTTCAATTAAAGGTTGCGTAATATACTTTTTTGCCGGTAAGATAAGAAGACAGTAAGTAAATCTACGGTAATCACAAAACGTCTTCCCTACTTCCCGGCTAATAAATATTACTTCTTGAAAATAAAATAAACCGCCAATATCAAGAATCCAAACCCAATCAAATGATTCACTCTAAAAGTTTCATTCTTAAAAAACACAATAGTAAAGACTGTAAATACAGTTAGCGTGATTACTTCCTGAATTACTTTTAGTTGCCATAATGTAAACGGGCCGCCGTTTTCTGTAAAACCAATTCTGTTAGCCGGCACCTGGAAAGAATATTCAAACAATGCAATCCCCCAGCTGATAAGGATCACACCAACCAAACTTAAACTATTAAACCAGCTCCATTGTTTAAACTTAAGATGACCGTACCATGCAAAGGTCATAAAGGTATTGGACAGTATTAAAAGACCTATTGTGATAAGCGCTTTCTTCATTTCAATAATTATTATGTTTTATTACATCGTACGTCGCACATCAAACATCGTACATATCTTAACTCTCATTGTATATTTTCAAAACAGTATGTCTCAAATTACTACCCGCATCACTTAAAATAAAATCAATTGTTTCGGCCACATCTTTTGTAGGAACCCATTTTGTGTAATCTGCAGTTGGCATAGAAGCCCTGTTTGCAGGTGTATCCATTGTACTTGGAACAATTACAGAGGCTGTTACTTTAGGATATTTTTTATTCGCATTGATCATATCCGCCAATGTTATTACCATTGATTTAGATAACGCATACGCGAATGATTTAGCACCTTCAGAAGCTACCAGTGCAGCCTTTGATCCAACCAAAATAATTTGCCCAAGCCCCTGTTGTTCAAAATGAGCCAACAATGGTTTTACCAAATGAAAAGCAGTGAAGAAATTCAGATCAACCATCTTTCTAATATCTGCATCTGTTGCATTTTCTAATTCTCCCGGCGCATACCCTCCTACCAATAATACTGCACCATATACGCCTCCTTTTGTTGCAATAGCTTTTTGCACAAAATTTATTGAAGCTTTTTCATCCAACAGATCGACGGCTTCTGAAAATTGATTAGGGAGATCGTTGAACAGATCGATATCTTTTTTATCAACCACTAACGATAACGCAAAGCCGCTGTCGCTTAATTTCTTTACTACATCTCTTCCTAACCCACCTGATGCTCCACTGATGATAATATTTTTATTACTCATGATTTATTTATAAATTGGTTATACAATTGAGGCCGATATTACAACAAATCTAAAGCCAAATTACTTTAATGGCAACAAAAAAAACTAAACCGCAACACTTTATATACCTTTTAATTGCAGCAACACTCAGCGGCTGCGCATTTTCTAAAAGAACCTGCGTTAAATATTTTGATAAAGCCAGTGCTAAAACATACGACATAATTATTGTGCCGGGTGTTCCTTTGGATGTTGATAGCTTGCAATGGAGCAGAATTATGAAAGCAAGAGTTTACTGGTCCAAATATTTATTCGACAAAGGCATTGCCAAAAATATCATGTACTCCGGCGGAGCAGTACACACACCTTATTACGAAGCAATGATAATGGCTATGTATGCAGAAGCGATCGGGATACCTAAAGAAAATATTTTTATAGAAACAATGGCCGAACATAGCACTGAAAACGTTTATTACTCCTATAAAAAATCTAAAAAGGCAGGATTTAAAACGATTGCTTTGGCTACCGATCCTTTTCAATCAAAACAACTGCATAAGTTTACGCACAAATTAGATCCCTCCATAGACCTTATTCCTATTGTGTTTGATACTTTAAAAACATTAGAACCTTCAATGATCAATCCTACTATTGAATACAAGCAAGCATTCAAAGAAAACTTTATTTCATTAGAACAACGTGAAGGTTTTTGGAAACGTACAAGAGGGACGTTTGGAAAGAATATTGATAAGAAGGCTTATGATTAATTTTTTCAACCACTGAGACACTGAGTACACAAAGAAGTACTGAGTGCGGAAATCTCTAAAAAAGACTACGGTAGTTTTTAAAACTACCGTAGTCTTCTAATCTCAGTGAAACTTAGTGTACTCAGTGTCTCAGTGGTTCAATATCAATTCTTATGCTGATAGATCGGAGAATTATACAATTTCAAGCGCTTAAAAAAGTAGCCGAAAGAAACACCTAACACACCAAAGCCATACTTCATACTTCTCTTAAAATTGATAGAAGAAGCTTCATCAAAATATTTCGTCGGACAAGTTACTTCCGCAATTTCAAATCCCGCATCAAAGATCTGCGCGATCATTTCATTGTCGAAAATAAAATCATCGTTATTGGCTTCATAATTTACTTTACGCAATACTTCTCCACTAAAAGCACGATAACCAGTATGGTATTCACTTAGCTTTTGTCCCATTAATATATTTTGCGAAAGCGTAAGTATTCTGTTGGCAATGTATTTATACATGGGCATACCGCCTTTCAATGCACCTTTTCCTAAAATACGACTACCAAATACTACCTGGTACAAATCATTTGCAATAATGCTGCTCATTGCAGGAATTAGCAATGGTGTATACTGATAATCAGGATGCAACATTATTACCACATCAGCATTTAATTCCAATGCTTTATTATAACAAGATTTTTGATTACCGCCATACCCACGATTCTGAGGATGTGTTATAATGTGACGAATACCTAAACGTCCTGCGACTTCAACCGTATTGTCTTTACTGGCATCATTCACTAATATCACGTCATCAACAATATCAAAAGGAATTTCACGATATGTTTTTTCTAATGTCTTTTCTGCGTTATAGGCTGGAAGTACAACAACAATTTTTTTCCCGTTCAGCATAAACAAATTTTGTGCGAAGTAATTATTTTTTAACGAAAATTGTTTCGTTATTTTTTTGATTTTATCTTTTTACCTTTTGCCAGTTTAGCGTTATTCTTAACTGTACTTACAGTTCCTTCTTCTTCATTTGGTATCCAATGGTAATCCAGCTGGCGCTTGGCAAGATTAGCTGAAACAACTTTTATTTTAACCTGGTCACCCATTCTGAATTTTCTTCCTGTGCGCATACCTACCAACGCATAATCAGCTTCATCTAAGCGAAAATCATCGTAATCACTTAGATCACGCACGCTTACCATTCCCTCGCATTTATGCAATACCGTTTCTACAAAGAAACCGAAAGATGCAACGCCGCTAATGATTCCATCAAATTCATCTCCCACATAATCCTGCATAAACTCAACCTGTTTGTATTTATTGCCGGCTCTTTCTGCTTCCATTGCTTTTCTTTCCTTGTCGCTGCAATGCTTGCATTTCTCTTCCATCTTTTTATCAGGCTTTAGATTTTTATCTAAACATTCCTGTAAAACCCTATGCACCATTACGTCCGGGTAACGACGTATGGGTGAAGTAAAATGACAATAATGCTCAAAGCCTAAACCATAATGACCAATATTTTCAGGCGTATAAATAGCTTTCGCCATTGTCCGTATGCCTAATTGTTCCAGCACATGTTGTTCAGGTTTACCTTCAACATCTTTCAATAAACTATTAAATGATTTAGCAATGGCAGCCTCATTATCCATATCAAATGTGTAACCGAATTTCTTTGCAAAGGCTGCAAAAGGTTTCAATTTTTCTTCGCTTGGTGTATCATGCACGCGATACGGAAAAGGTATTGGCTCTTTATTGATCTTTATTTTTGAAACATATTCTGCAATGGTTCTGTTAGCCAACAACATGAATTCTTCGATCAGCTGATGAGATTCTTTGCTTTCTTTAACTACTATCCCTATTGGCTTTCCTTTATCATCTAATTTAAAACGAACTTCCTGCGAAGAAAAATTAATGGCGCCATTTTTAAATCTTTCAGCGCGAAATTGTTTTGCTAAATTGTTTAATAACAAAAGGGCTTTAGGATGATGCGGACCATCTTTTTTCTCAATCACTTCCTGCACATCTTCGTACGTAAATCGATGATTGCTATGGGTCAATGTTCTACCGATCCATTTGTGTTTGATCTCTGCCTTATTAGTAATTTGAAAAATAACCGAGAAAGTATATTTATCCTCGTTAGGACGAAGAGAGCACAATTCATTGGAAATTTTTTCCGGCAACATAGGATTTACTCTATCTGGTAAATACACACTTGTTGCTCTGTCGTAAGCTGATTTATCTAAAGCTGTACCTGGTTTTACAAAATGACTCACATCTGCAATGTGTACACCAATTTCATAACAACCATTGTCTAAATTTCTGATAGAAATAGCATCATCAAAATCTTTCGCATCTACAGGATCAATTGTAAAAGTCAATATATCCCGACAATCTTTTCTAACTCTAGTCGCCTCACGGGTAATCACATCTGAAAGCTCATTAGCTTCTTTCATCACATCAGCATCAAATGAAAGTGGAAAGCCTGCTTCTAGAAGCAATTCTTTCATTGCCATATCATTAATATCTTCAGCTTTTATTATTGATACAACCTCACCTTCGGGCTTTTTATCACCTTTGCCCCATTTTATCAAGCGCACTATTACGCGATCTTTATCTACCGCACCATTCAATTTATCTAGTCCAACATGAAAATCCGGAACCGGTTTTTCTGAATCAGTTACAAAAAAAGCAAAGTTCTTACTTACCTGGATGGTGCCAATAAAATCGGTTTGCTTGCGCTCCGCTACATCAACTATCTTTCCTTCAATTCTGCTGCCCCTGCCATTATCTTTTGAAATTTGTACCCTTACCGTATCTCCGTGAAATGCCTGTCCAAAATCGTTTGGTTTAACAATGATATCCTTTTCCTGACCTTCCACAATTACATAGCCCATTCCACTGCGTGAAATATCCAACTTACCTTTTACAATTAATATTTGCGATGATTTTTTTACCTGTTCCGAATGCTTTTTACTCATAATTTATCTTCTCTGCTATATTTTTACTTTTGTCTGAATATGGATTTGGCAGGATTATTTCGATTTATATGATTGAAAAAGGTCCATTGATCTTCTCAATCATGTAAATTTTATAAAATTCCCGTTCAGAATTAGCCGCAAGTTAAGTAATCTAACCCGATACTGTACTTTGGCACAAATAGTGTGATATAATATGGATAGGCTAACGGTATTTCGTAACTTTAATTCAAAGATTTTTTATGCAAACTTATGACACAGTAGTAGGAGCACTAAATGGCCTTAAAGACAGAGGATATACGCTTGATTTCAATATTTCATTCGATAAGATCATCTGTTCCGACAAAAAGGTTCAGCTGAATCCGCAGGAATTTGAGATCGTAGAAGTGTACCGTTTTGAAGGCGAAACCAATCCTTCTGATGAAGACGTAGTGTATGCAGTTGAATCTAAAAAAGGCGATGTAAAAGGTACATTTACCAGTGCATATGGCCTTTATTCTGATACTATATCTGCTGATATGCTGAGAAAAATGTCGATGCACAAGGACAAAAACTAGCTGCTACTCATAAAAATTTTACAAGGAGAGACAACTTTACGTCTCTCCTTTTTTTATTAGTCAAAATAAAATTATTTGCATTATTAATAGTGTTCATTAAATTTGCATCGTTAATATAATGTACAATGATAACAAGACAAGAATTGAACAAAGGACATTTAGAGATTCTTCTAATAAATGCATTTAAAGATCTAATCAAAGCCGTGATCAAAATCATTTCATTACTACTAGCATTTTTATAATATGGAAAGAAAAGAAATTCAGGAACAACGTATGAAGGGTTACTTCATAGAAGCAACAAAAGATATATTAAAAGGCGAAGGCCTTAAAAATATAAGTGTAAGAAATATTGCAGAACGCGCAGGCTATTCATTTGCCACACTTTATAATTATTTTAAAGATGTAAAGGAGCTCGTATTTTATTGCGTAAAGGATTTTCAAACAGAATGCGAAACGCATGTAAATGAACGGACCGATAAAGTGGCAAGAGGTTCGAAAAAATTAAAAGCAATTACCAAAACATATCTCGAATACTTTATTCAATACCCCGGCATTTTTGAATTGTTTTTTATTGAAAAGCTATCTGATATTGGCGGCAACCAGGAAGCATCCGCACTGATCATTTCTTTTTTAGATAGGTTATGTGAAGAAGAATGGAGCTATTGTATTAAGAATAAATTAACGACTGAAAAAGATGCTGCGAGAATGAAAGCTACTATGTTAAACACTACAACAGGACTTTTACTATTATATATACATAGAAGACATCCCAAAGATTATGCTGAGTATATAAAATTATCAGCCAATCAAATTGATCATATTCTTAACGAAATAGGTAACTAGTTTACAGAAAAGAAATTATACTTTTGAAAGCTAATTGATAGCCGGATATGTTGAAAAAATATGTGAGAGAAAATTTGTGGTTTTTATTACCATGGTTATTATTCGTTATTGCCTGCAGCTATTTTTGTATCGCCTACAATAAAGTAGATCTCCATTTAATGAGCAATCAGTTTGTTGGCGGTTGGTCAGATACATTATATCTTATTCTAACCTCAACCGGAGATGGACTCATCATTGTAATAGCTATTTTGATATTGCTATTTTTTAATACGAGAATGGCTATTCAACTCTCTATCATTTTCGTGATCTCATCAATTATTGCGCATATTTTTAAAGATATAATAATGACCAACACTTATCGACCTTATTATGTATTTCAACACTTACATATTAAGCTTCGTGTAATTGATGGTATGTATATGAATACTGTCAGCAGTTTCCCTTCGGGCCATTCGATGACTGCATTCAGTCTGTTTGCATTTTTTGCTTTTTACATCAGGCAGAATTATATCAAATTTATTTTTTGTATCACAGCAATTATGATTGCTTATTCAAGGGTTTATTTATCGCAACATTTTTTGATCGATATATTGGCAGGCTCCTTAATTGGTGTACTCACTGTTTTGCTGGTAATGGCTTACACAAATATTTCTACCAAATACAATATGTCACTGCGTACTTATTTAAGATTGAAGAAAGAAGCAAAGCTTCAAAAAGTGTAATATAATTTACAGAAATCTTTGATGATATTTTTTGCCGGTAAGTAGGGAAGACGTCTTCCCTACTTACCGGCAAAATCACTTCGCAGCTATTTTATTATTATCATAATTCCTAAATATCAATCTTAAATTCTGATCGTAAGTAAAATAATTATATACCCAGTTAGAAAAAATAGAAAAACGATTCTTTACACCAAGTGTTAAAAGTAAATGCACCAACATCCACATTATCCAGGCAATAAATCCTCTGAAATGTAATTTTGGTTTTGCAAGATCAACTACAGCCAAATTACGACCAACAGTTGCCATGCTGCCTTTATCATTATAAATAAATTCTTTTAACGGCTTGTTACTTTTACTTTCAATAAGTTGTAAATTTTCTGCCAGAACATCCGCTTGCTGAATAGCTACCGGTGATAATTGCGGGTGTCCATTAGGGTAAGCTTTATTTTCTAAATACGAGACATCTCCAATAGCATAAATATTTGCAGATCCTTCTACCCTGTTTTGATGATTTACTTTTATACGGTTGCCTCTTGCTATGAGATCTTTATCAATTCCTTCCGGTACATTTCCTTTAACGCCCGCAGCCCATATTAATGTTGCGGCATCTATTGTATCTCCATTTTGCAAAGTGGCTTTTACTCCATCATATTCTTTTAGTGTAGAGTTGGTCATAACTTTCACGCCCATTTTTTCTAAGTATCTTCTTGAGTCTGCACTTGATGCCTCACTCATTGTACCCAATGTTTTGCCCTGACCTTCCAATAAATAAATAGTCATTTTAGAAAAGTCGAGTTCAGGATAATCTTTAGGTAAAACATAATGTCGCATATCTGCAATAGCACCACTTAACTCAACACCTGTCGGGCCACCACCTACAACGATGATCGTCATTAAACTTTGTAAGTCTTTTTCATTTTTTGCACTTACTGCTTTTTCAAAATTGTGTAGGAAACGATACCTCAGTTCCAAAGCTTCTGCAGTGGTTTTCATTGGCAACGCATGATCAATAATACTTTGATTACCAAAGAAATTTGTATTTGCTCCCGTGGCAATTACTAATACATCATAATCAAATTCGCCAATATTGGTGACGATCTTATTTTGAGCCGTCACTACCTGCTGTACTTCAGCAAGTTTTATACGCACATTCTTACTACCATGAAAAACTTTACGGAGCGGAAATGAAATATCACTCGCATCCAATCCTGCCGTAGCAACCTGGTAAAATAATGGTTGAAATGCATGATAATTATGCTTGTCAATTAAGGTTACATCAAAGCCCGACTTATTATTTAATTTTCTCGCCAGACGTAATCCGCCGAAACCGGCACCTATAATTATTACTTTCATAGTATGGTATTAATAAAAAATCCTGCCAAAAAGCAGGATTGTAATTTATTCTTTTTTATCAGGATATTCTAATACAATAATCTAACCTTGATCGTATTTTTCACTTTCTTTAAAAGAGCCAGTGCGCTTTCGCTTAAACCCTTATCAACGTCTAACACAACATAACCTATATCATCATTGGTTTTCAGGTATTGTCCAAGTATGTTGATCTTATTTTTAGACAAAGTAGTATTTATTTCGCTCAATACACCCGGCACATTATTGTGTATGTGTAAAATACGATGCGTATTTTCTTGTGGTGGTAAATTCAGTCCTGGCGTGGTATGGCTACCGGTAGTAATACCTCTTTCAAGAAATTTATACAATTTATTACTTACATCTTCACCGATATTATGTTGCGCTTCCTGTGTGCTACCGCCGATATGTGGCGTTAAAATTACATTGCTTAAGCCCTGTAATGGTGTAGTAAATTTATCGCCGTTCTTTTCCGGTTCCCAAGGATATACATCTACTGCAGCGCCACTTAAATGACCCTCTTTTAAATATTTAGCCAAAGCATCCAGATCAACCACTTCACCTCTTGCATAGTTTATTAATATGCTACCTTTTTTGAAATATTTTAAGTTGGTCTTGTTGATCATGTTTTTTGTGGTCGGCAATTCAGGCACATGCAACGTAACAATATCAGATACGGCCAGCATATCTTTCAAAGTCTTTTTTTGTTCCGCATTTCCTAAAGGCAATTTTGTTTCAACATCGTAAAAAACAACCTTCATTCCAAGACCTTCTGCCAATACACTTAGCTGGCTACCGATACTTCCGTATCCAATAATACCCAAAGTTTTACCTCTTAATTCGTAACTACCGCTGGCATCTTTCATCCAGATACCCTGATGTGCCGCAATATTTTTATCGATTATTTTACGGATCAAAAGAATAGATGCTCCAATCACTAATTCTGCCACACTGCGGGTATTACTATAAGGTGCATTAAAAACTGCAATACCTTTATGAGTTGCTTCTTTAAGATCTACCTGATTAGTGCCGATACAAAAACAACCGATCGCCTGTAATTTTTCTGCCGCATCCAACACTTTTTTAGTTATCTGCGTTTTGCTGCGAATACCTAATAAATGAACGTTCTTTATTTCTTTTATCAATTGCTCCTCACTCAATGCTCCACCCAATTTCTTTACACTTGAATACCCTGCGTTATTAAAATATTTCACTGCTGCATCACTAATATTCTCTAAAAAAAGTATGTTTATCTTTTCCTTAGGATAGCTTGTTATTTTTTTTTCTGCCATGATATTTAATTTACTTCCGTATTTTGCGCAAATATATTCTATCTAACTCTTAATATATTACGTTGTCGGGAATAAAATCTTTTTTTAATAGGGTAAAATTTACTCCTATTACTTCAGGGTCACTTACTTACATTGCTTGTTTAAGTGCCATTATAGTTACAATTACCGGGCTTTCTGCCTGTGGGTCAGCTTCTGTTGATTCGCAAGAACAGCCGCAATTAAAGGCTGTTCCTGGAACTCTTTCGGCAATTCCTGCACCGGTTTTATTAGACCTGCCGGCTCCTACACCGATTGCTCCTGCATTAAAACAACGTTTGCATGATGGTTGCGAAGCCTGGTACAATATGCGTTTAAGAAACAGCGGCTTTAATGGTGGAATGCTTGTAGCAAAAAATGGCAATATCATATTTGAGCAATATAAAGGGATGGCGCATATTGGAGGCAAGGATGTGATCACGGAAAATACGCCTTTTCAAATAGCCTCTGTTTCTAAGACATTTACTGCTATGGCGGTATTGAAATTATACCAGGATAGTCTTATAAAACTGGATGATCAATTCAGTAAATATTTTCCGCAATTCAATTATCCGGGTGTTACCATTAAGGATATGCTGAGCCATAGAAGCGGCTTGCCTAATTATCTTTATTTTTTAGAAGATATTCATTGGGATGAAACAAAATTTGCAACGAATGAAGATGTGCTATCGTTAATGATCAGCCACAAAAATGCATTGAAAGATGTTACAAACCCCAATACTCATTTTGAGTATTGCAATACAAACTATGCACTATTAGCATTGTTAGTAGAAAAAGTAACCGGCAAAAGATTTCCTCAATATATGCAGGAAACATTTTTTACCCCATTACACATGACCAATACTTTTATATTTAACCCTGATAGTATGGCTACAGCAAACCGTAGTTATGATTACAGGGGCAGAATAGAAAAGGATATGTATCTAGATAAAGTGTACGGTGACAAAGACGTATACACTACACCAAGGGACCTGTTAACATGGGACAGAGCATTAACCACAGGTATAATATTTAAGCCTGAAACAATAACATTAGCCTATACTCCATACAGCAATGAAAGAAGAGGTATAAGAAATTACGGACTTGGCTGGAGAATGTTCGTTTTTCCGTCAGGCAAAAAAATAATTTATCATAACGGTTGGTGGCACGGCAGCAATGCATCTTTTATAAGAATGGTACAAGACTCTGCAACGATCATCATCTTAGGAAATAAATACAATCGCAACATTTATCACGCAAAAGAATTAGCCGGGCTATTTGGAAACTATGGTGGCAAACGTGAAGAAGAGGAAGAAAACGAAGCCGCTGAACCGGGGCGGACTGTTGTTAGAAGAAGAATTGTGCGTAGACGCAGGCATAAATAAAAAACAGAACCCCACTTTCTTATGAAGCCAACAAAAAAAATGTTTCTAAGTATTTTATTTCTTTTCTTCTGGTGTATTTCACTTCAGGCACAAACAAAAAATACACAAATAGGCAATACTGATAGTTCAATAGATGCGCCTATAAAAAAGGTTGAGGTAGATGCAGGATTCCCTGGAGGCCTTAGCGCATGGTCGGAATTTCTTCAGAAAAACTTAAACGTTAATGTGCCTATTAAAAAAGGCGCGCCAGTAGGAAAATATAGAGTAATTATAGGATTTATTGTAGACAAGGATGGCACACTAGCTAATTTTAAAGCTGTGACAAATTTTGGTTACGGAATGGAAGATGAATTAATAAGGGTGTTAAATATGTCTCCTAAATGGATACCGGCGATTCAAGATGGAATTAATGTCATTGCATTTAAACGGCAGCCGATCACTTTTGTAGTTTCTCCATAATTAAGCAGCACTCCCGAAAAACAAATAAGCTAACCCAATAGCCGTAACAATCCCCACAAAATCCGCCAGCAACATTGCTCCAATCGAGTAACGTGTGTTCTTAATTGATACCGCTCCAAAGTAAACAGCCACCACATAAAAAGTAGTATCAGAAGATCCTTGTAAAATACAACTCAATCTTCCTGCAAAAGAATCGGGGCCTGAAGCTTTCATTGTGTCGATCATCATTCCTCTTGCGCCGCTTCCGCTCAATGGTTTTATTAATGCTGTTGGTATTCCTTGTACAAAACGCGTATCAAAACCAATAGCTGCAAATAAATGTGTAACGCCATTGATGATGATATCAAAAATACCGCTGGTGCGCAACATACTAATCGCAACCAACATTCCAACTAAGTATGGAATAATTTTTACCGCAGTCTCAAAGCCGCCTTTAGCACCTTCAACAAATGCATCGAAGATGTCTATCTTTTTGTACAATCCTCCAAGTATAATTAAAAGAAAGATCAATAAGATTATTCCATTGCTTAACATACCTGAAAAAGAATCCATGTTATCATGACTCAACCGGTTAACATATATCACCAGCAAAGCAATCAAAGAAGACAAACCCAATACCCAACCAAGTATGATTGATTGAAAAACTTTTATCTTCTGTTTATAAGAAACGATCAGCATTGCAGCAATCGTTGCGACAAATGTTGCAATCATACAAGGAATAAAAATATCTGTAGGATTAGCAGCCCCCAGCTTTGCTCTTGCAGCAATAATACTTACAGGAATTAATGTTAGCCCCGATGCATGCAGACACAAAAACATTATCTGCGCATTGGATGCTGTTTCTTTATCAGGATTAATTTCCTGCAAACTCTCCATCGCTTTTATACCAAATGGTGTAGCAGCATTATCAAGACCTAATAAATTAGCAGAAAAATTAAGCATCATGTGTCCAAATGCAGGATGATCTTTCGGCACATCAGGAAAAAGTTTGGAAAAGAACGGACCGATAATTCTTGACAAAAATCTTATCCCGCCTGCTTTATCAGCAATAGCCATAAAGCCCATAAATAGCGCCATCACTCCTATCAAACCAATACAAATATCAACGGCATTTTTACAGGTAGATAAAACACCATCTGCACTTTGCACGCTAAAAGTTAGTATTTTATTATCCGCAGTCTTTACATACTCAATATCTCCATCCTTATATTCTTTTGATGCAATAAGTGCGGCTGCAATTTTTGGAGAAAGTATAGTACTATCAACCTGTTTTGTATGCGTTGTATCTCCGGCCTTACCTACTACCATTCTGCTATAAATATCTTTACCGCTTCCCGAAAAAAAGCAGGTAAAACTTGCAGCTACAATAGCTATGATAATAAATGCGCTCCAGATCCTACTTAATGCCATGGTAATATGTGAGTATAAAGGTTATAACGCTAAGATAAGTAGTAATTAAGTCGCAAGTATCAAGTAATTGGTAGCAAGATTAATACATGGTTCTCTGTATCAGTTCTTGCGACCTGATACTTATATCTTGCGACTTTGCTTTACATTTGCAACTTAAAACTAAAAAAATGGCTTTAAAAGCAGGAATTGTGGGGTTACCGAACGTGGGTAAATCAACTTTATTTAATGCAGTTAGCAATAGCGCTAAAGCACAGGCAAGCAATTATCGCTTTTGTACTATTGAACCAAATATTGGCCTGGTAGATGTTCCGGATCAAAGAATTAATAAACTGGCTGAATTTGTAAAGCCCGATAGAACTGTTCCTACACAAATTGAGATCGTTGATATTGCAGGATTGGTTCGCGGAGCAAGTAAAGGTGAAGGTTTAGGTAATAAGTTTTTAGCAAATATTCGTGAAGTAGATGCCATCATACAAGTAATTCGTTGTTTTGAAGATGAAAATATTTTAAGAGATGAAGGCCCTATCAATCCTGTTGGCGATAAAGATATTATTGAAACAGAATTGCAGCTGAAGGACATGGAAAGTGTTGAAAAGAAATTAGCTAAGACAGAAAAATTGCTTAAGTCGGATCCTAAATTAAAAGGTGAATACGATGTACTAGTAAGATGCCAAAAACAATTGAATGATGGTAAAAATGTTTTAGGGTTAGGGTTAACAAAGGAAGAAAAATTAGCAGTTGCGGATCTTTTCTTACTAACTGATAAACCTGTTTTATATGTTGCGAATGTTGATGAGGCAAGTATGCACACCGGCAATAAATATTCAGAAGCATTAAAAGCTGCTGTTGAAAAAGAAGGCGCTGAAGTTATTGTAATGACCAACGCCATTGAAGCGCAGATCGCGGAATTTGAAGATGCGGATGATAAAGTGATGTTCATGGAAGAATATAAAATGACTGAACCTGCTCTAGACAGATTGATCCATTCTACTTATAAATTATTAGATCTATATACTTATTTCACTGCAGGCGTGCAGGAAGTAAGAGCATGGACAATACAAAAAGGATGGAAAGCACCGCAAGCTGCAAGTGTTATCCATACTGATTTTGAGAAAGGTTTTATTAAAGCTGAAGTAATTGCTTACAATGATTTTGTTACCTATAAATCAGAAGCTGCTTGTCGTGATAACGGCAAATTAAGAATTGAAGGCAAAGAATATTTAGTGCAGGATGGCGACATTATGCACTTTAGATTTAATGTATAAAATAAAAATATCGGAATTTTTGCATTTACTACCCAACCTTTTTAATCACACAGAAGTATATGAGTAAGTAATGCAGATAAAAATTCCGTACACTACTAAATTGTAAGGACTGTTTCTACAGTCCTTTATTTTTTAAAATGACCTTAATGAGATTGTAATGACAGGTAAAAAGTATAAAAAAAAATAGGGCTTGAAGTTGAAACTTCTACCCGTTTTTAATCCGTACCCTATGAAAACTTTTATGAAAATAGTATTTTTTTACTACAAAAATCACCTAGGTACCCCTTTTAGTTCTATACAACTAAAACATACTTCATCATATAACAAAAACCAATATGGTTATTATAGTCAGTAATGTGGTAACTAGTCCTACTATGATCCAGTTTTTTTCACGGGAAATATTTTTATACTCAAAAGAGTTAATATAGGCTTCTTCTAATCTTGTCAGACTATCCTTGATCTCTGTATCAACCATAAGATATGTTTTAATTAATTTGTAAATATTAATCTCTAACACATAATTCAAAAACAATGCCGACTTAGGAAAATAAAAACCTTAACTATCTTTTAAAAAACATTAATTCCTAAACTAATATAATACAAACCTCCTATCGACGGGTTGCCGATTGCATCAACATAGTATTTGTTCAACAAATTGGTTGCACCAATTTTTATCATACTATGAAATAATCTCGGAAGCTTCCTGCTTATTTGCGCATCCAGGGTTCCGAAAGCCGGTGTTGTACCACTTATAAAAGAAGACTGATAGTCATAGCTTTGTTGCCAACGATATGTCACATTAAAACCATACACTTTTTTAATGGTGTAATTAGCCAATGAAATATTGAACTTTACTTTGGGCGTATTAAAATCTGTCTGAATCGTATTGTCATTATTCGACAGATCATTATATGCTATATTTCCTGAAGCAATAAAACCTTTAGCAAGTAAATAATCTACGCCAAGTCCCGCACCTACTGTATTTACTTTATTCGAGCTATTAGTATAAATCCCGAAAGTATTCGCTGCGGTCTGAGGCTGCGTGAACGGATCTTTTACCAAGACAGTCAAGCCAATAAAATCGGTGTACTGCGCAAAAAAGCCATACACATCTATCAATAATTTATGATTGATCAATGTTTTATACCCCAACTCATAAGACTCAACAGTTTCAGGTTTAAATTGTTTGAATTGGTATTGCGTTGGCGGAACACCTGTTGCAGCATATTTATTTAAAGATGCTGTATCATAGGTATTCGTCCTTAATCCATATTCATCAATAAATTGTGGTAAACCGCCAATTAAACGGGCAGATCCTGTTTGCAGATCGATATATTGATTTTGTGTTGATGGAAAACGATAGGCTGTTTGGTAAGAAGCACGAATAAAATTATTAGGTGCTATTTCATACACAGCTGTTGCACGAGGTGTAAAACGACCATTAAAATTTGAATTCTTATCGTAACGACCCGCCAATGTTATTTTTAAAGTACTGTCAAGAAACCCTTTTTGTAATTGTATAAAAGCCCCCGTTTCATTAATATCAATTCTTCCCGCAGTATCCGCAAAAATAGTTCCATGAGAATTTAAAACAAACTCACGGGTAGATGCTCCTATCATAATATCAACCCATTTTATATAGTCGGAGAAATCGTACATCGCTTCCCCTACATACAAATTTGTTTTGTCATTGAACTTTCCTCCATTTGGAATAGCAATACTTTTAAGAGAATCTGAAGCCTTATTAAAGGCAGCAGTTCCCGGTTGTAATCTGTTAGCATCAGCTTGAGCTCTTGCTGCATTACTGGCGGTAATATATGCTTGTTGAGGCGTTTGTCCCCCCGCTAATGCTGCCGCAAATGCCGGCGTATAGGCGTTCATGTAAGTAGGTGCCCACACTGTTGCAGTTGGTGCGTATGCTTCATTTAATAAGGTTGCAGTAGCTACCATATCATAAGATGAACCGGCATTTTCTTGTGTAGTATATGCTCTTACATAAAAACGTCTACCTGCAACTTCTGCTTTGTATTGACCAATTGCTACATCTTTTAACTGATACATATCTGTTCCCTGATAAACAGTACTAGCTGTACCAAAATTACCTGTAAGACTTACTGTTGTAGCTTCCCTTAATTTATAATACAAACCCGCGGATGTCTTAAAATTATACGCTTTGTGATTGGTTAGATCATTCTCCGCATAACCGGTACGCGTAACGCCGGAATTAGCGGGAGTTGCTGCTGCTAATGCGTTCAATTGCGCACCTTCCGCATTATTACCTCCGGCAATAGCTTGCGCAGCTGCATTTTTTAATTGTTGTTGTACATTAAAATAAGCACTTTCATCGCCATAAGTGTTTATACCATTGTAATCAGGTTGTGTCCTGTCTCCTGCTATCGGTTGTCCCAACAGTGAACTATAATTTCTATAATCACTGGCATACCAATCTTTAGCACGCGTGTATTCAGAAGTAATTTTAAAAGCGAATTTATTATTAAATGCTTTTGCAAAACGTATAGCATAATCATCGTAAGGAGCAGCTCCCGAGTAAGGATCACCGATATGATTTACACCTTCTTTTATTTGTGCGCTAAACCCCTGAAATCTAAACGGATCTTTACTCGTCATCAATAAAGTTCCCGTCATACCACCCGAGCCATATAATGCTGAAGATGCACCGGGCAATAATTCAACATTATCAACATCCAACTCATTCAATCCAACAATATTACCAACGGAAAAATTTAAACCAGGCGCCTGATTATCCATTCCATCCACCAATTGATTCATGCGCAGGTTACCACTACCATTAAAGCCACGTGTACCGGGCGTTTTAAACAGAATGGAAGAAGTAACAACATCCACACCTTTTAAATTCGCGATGGCATCATAAAAAGATGGTGCAGGTGTTTCAAGCACCATTGCTTTACTCATTCTTTCAATAGTAACAGGGGTTTCAAGAGTTTTAACTTCAGAACGTGTTGCCGCAACAACAACTTCTTGTCCTAATGTACCGGAAGCTTTAAAGGCTACATGAATTACATCTAATGAATTACGTACAGTAATTTCCTGCGTTTCGTATCCTATACTGGAAAAAGATAAGGTGACAGGAAAATCGACAATATCGATCTTGAAATTTCCTTTCGCGTCAGTAACTGTTCCATTAGTCGTTCCTTTTACTGTAACAGATACTGAAGGGATATTTTCTTTCGAATCACTGTTTTTTACGTTTCCGGTAAGGGTAATGGTTTGGGCAAAAGCGGATATAGATAAAAAATTGACCAATACCAAAGTACATACGTAACTAAGGTTCTTTTTCATATTGCAATTTTTAATTAATTATATAACGAGCAGGTATGGCATTTATTGTAACAAAATTTATACCCAGTTGTTGAAATCTTGGGCAATATAAATTGGGTATTTCAAGTTCGTTGCAGGTAATTTGCAACATGGCAAAATTTCAGTTTCCTCAACAAACGAATTTCTATAAAGGAAAGGTACGCGATGTGTACAGCATTTCAACCAATTTACTGGTAATGGTTGCAAGCAATCGCATTTCTGCTTTTGATGTTATATTACCGCGTCCGATACCTTATAAAGGACAGGTTTTAAACCAAATAGCAGCATATATGCTTATAGCCACTAAAGATATTTGCCCGAATTGGTTAATAAATACCCCAACTCCTAATAGTGCTATTGGGAAACGCTGCGAACCTTTTCGTGTGGAAATGGTGATACGAGGTAATTTAACCGGACATGCCTGGCGCACTTATAGCAGCGGATCAAGAACATTATGCGGTGTTACAATGCCTGATGGATTAAAAGAAAACGATTATTTTCCTACACCGATCATTACTCCATCTACCAAAGCTGATGTTGGTCATGATGAAGATATTTCAAGAGAAGATATTATAGATAGAGGTATTGTTAGTGAAGGCGATTATATAATTTTAGAAAAGTACACGCATGCTCTTTTTCAAAGAGGAAAAGAAATGGCTGCCAAACAAGGACTGATATTGGTTGATACAAAATATGAATTCGGAAAAATTGGTAATACAATTTATTTGATGGACGAAATTCATACACCGGATTCATCAAGGTATTTTTACGCAGATGGTTATGAAGCAAGACAAGCCGCAAACGAAAGACAAAAACAATTAAGTAAAGAATTTGTAAGAGAATGGCTGATAGCAAATAACTTTATGGGCAAAGAAGGACAGACAGTTCCTGAAATGAATGATGAATGGATAAGCACTATCAGTAGCCGCTATATTGAGCTTTACGAAAAAGTAATCGGCGAAAAATTTGTACCGAAAGAATTAAGTGATAAAGAAACTGAAGAAAGAATAACAGCAGCATTAAAAAAGATAGGCGCATAGTATGAAAGTAAGAGCAATCATAACAGGAACAACAGGAATGGTAGGCGAAGGCGTATTGCACGAATGTTTGCTAAGCGACGAAGTTGAACAAGTATTGGTCATCAACAGAAAACCATGCGGAGTAACTCACCCAAAATTGAAAGAAATTATTCATTCAGATTTTTATAATTTTTCTCCTATTGAATCACAATTACAAAATTACAATGCCTGCTTTTTTTGTTTAGGTGTAACATCTCTGGGAAAGAAAGAACCTGAATACACAAAACTTACTTACGATCTTACCACGCATGTGGCTGATACACTCGCAAAATACAATAGCGATATGGTATTCTGTTATGTTTCAGGTGGCGGAACTGATAGCACAGAAAAAGGAAAATCAATGTGGGCAAGAGTAAAAGGCAGAACGGAAAATCATTTATTGGGCCTACCGTTTAAAGCGGCATATATGTTTCGTCCGGGTTATATACACCCTACAAAAGGATTGAAAAATACGCAAAAATTATATGCTTATATAGATTGGATGTATCCCTTACTCAAAAAATTAATACCCGCAAACGTTTGTACTTTACAAGAGCTTGGGTTAGCAATGATACATACTGTAACAAAAGGTTATAGCAAACCTATTCTTGATTCGAAAGACATTGTTGCATTGGCAAAATAAGTAGATATTGATGGAACGCAGATTATTTTATTATGATCATTAAGATCGATCATGATAAATCATAACTATCATAAAAATCTGCGTTCTATTTAAACAATGTTATAATCTCGGCCTTAATCTGTGTTTTGATTTATTGAAAACCATGTTCCCTTTATCAATTCCTTTGCGCATTTCTTTTTGTGTTTCTTGCGGAAGATTATACACTGTCTGACATTCTTCG
>Ga0207034_1032_pt1 | contig 26977 bp, 22 predicted proteins | sample Alteio_BWMinCont_36_FD_153269 | JGI IMG/M metagenome (GOLD analysis project Ga0207034, IMG submission 153269) | Enriched cells from forest soil in Barre Woods Harvard Forest LTER site, Petersham, Massachusetts, United States -... | ecosystem: Environmental > Terrestrial > Soil > Temperate forest >...
GTTAGCCATCCCCCATGAACGGATTTTTTTGGTTCAGTCGAAAAAGCTCCCGCTAGGATAAAACACAAAAGGGATCCTCCCAGAAAAAGCAGGCCCAGAGGCTCTTGAATGGATAAGTATTCCACGGAGTCATAAAAGAAATAGTAAGATAGTGTTATGGATGGCAATAAAAATTGTGCAATGGGTCTTCCTGTCAATAACCTTGCATTAAGTCCCCATAACATCAGCGTGCCTGCGACTAGGATCAATTTAAAGAGATAAAAGAATTTTGGGATATTTTGAAATAGTGGATAAAACGTAGACAGGTAAGCGGCATAAACGGGGCGGCAGGTCCCCCATCTAAGCAATTCAAGAAAATTATTCGTGGTCAAAGACCACCAGCCTCCGTGCTGGTGCAGGTACCCTGTATCATCCATCAGGCCCCATGTCCACTGGTCATAAAAGAACGAAACAGCCATGATCCCGAAAGGGACAAAAGCAACTAAAGCCCAAAGAAAGACATTTTGATCCTTGCGTTCGGCAGAGGGCATCCTGAAGCCCCTTTCATAAAAGGTCCTGAATTTTTATAGTAATATAAGAGCAACGGAGGTTAAATACAATTAAAATATTCCAAATGGTGTTATATGGTTTTGGTGTTAAACTTATTTTTAAACCAAGGGAGTCTCAGACCGTGAAACAGAAAGCAAGTGTTGGGCAAGAGGGAGGGGCGTCCTACAGCCCGGAAATTGATGGCTTGAGGGCGCTTGCCATCGTTGTTGTCATCATCAATCACTTTAATAAGAACCTGATGCCCAGCGGTTATTTGGGCGTGGATATTTTCTTTGTGATCTCAGGGTTTGTCATCACGTCTTCACTCGCGTCCCGGCCAAGCAAGGGCCTTGGAGATTTCCTGCTGGGTTTCTATGTAAGGCGAATCAAACGCCTTGTACCTGCACTTGTGCTGTGTGTTCTCATTACCAGTGTCGTGATCTGCCTGTTCGATCCCCAGCCTGTCGCGTCACTTAAAACAGGCATTGCATCGCTGTTCGGCCTGTCAAACCTCTATTTGCTCAAAGAAGCAACGGATTATTTTGGGACCTGGGCAGAGATCAATGTCTTTAACCATACCTGGTCACTGGGCGTTGAAGAACAGTTCTACTTATTCTTCCCTTTTTTGGTCTGGTCCTCAGGATGTAGCCGCTTGACCGCCAAAGGCCCCAGGAATTTATTTTGGCTGGTGGGTGTATCAGCGGTAGCTTCGCTCATTGCTTTCATTTATCTGAATGGGGTCAATCAACCCGCTGCTTATTTTTTGATGCCAGCCCGTTTGTGGGAGTTAGGCATTGGATGTTTGCTTTTTTTGGTCCTGCGGAACGGAAGGCTTCAGGGGTTTGCGTCAAACACCCGATCGTTTGCAGTGATGGGATTCTTGGTTGCTTCCATGTTCATCCCTTTCCAGTACACTGTCCAAGCCACTATCATCGTTGTTTTGCTCACAGCGGTATTGATCGCTTCCCTTCGTTCTGACACCATTGTTTATTCACTGCTGGCCAGCTCCGGTGTGGTATACATAGGACGTATCTCTTACTCGCTTTATCTGTGGCACTGGAGCATCCTTGCGATCGGCCGCTGGACGATCGGTAATGAATGGTGGGCTGTCCCTGTTCAAGTCGCCTTGATGGTGCTTCTGGCGGCTGCGTCATATCATTATGTGGAGACGCCCCTTCGCCGTGCGGAGTGGTCTAAGGCCCGCTGGAAATCTGTTGCCTATGGTCTTAGCGCTTCATGCTGTAGTGCTGTGTTATTGGGAATACTGCTTTCTGCTCATGGCAGGGCCCTTTACACAGGAACAGAATTCAAAGAGAAGGCCGATACATCCATCAGTGGCATCAGGAAGGATACCCATAAACAGGGAACACTGCTCCTGATCGGCGACAGTCATGCGGGGCATTTTTCAAAATTGGCCGCGGATGTTGCAGGCCAATTAGGCATGGATCACAAGGTCATAACGAGCGGGGCAACGATATTCCCGACGGTTGATTTCTCAACGCCTGTCGGAGGGTTGACACGCGATAAAAACCATCGTAATAATGAGGAGATGGGGAAGGTCGTCAGCAATGAGCTTGGCAAGCTTGGTCCCGAAGGCAATAACCTTATACTGCTTTCGTCATTTTACTCTTTTTATTTCGGGGACCTTGAGGGATCAAGGAGGTACCAAAGGAATACGTACTATCTCGGTACAGGGGAGGTGATATCCCGTAAGGAGGCGCTTGACCGTTGGCTGGCAGACTTAGAGGTGTTCGCCAAAAAGAACAGGCAGACCAGGATAATAGTCTTTTTGTCAACGCCTCAGATGCCCAATATCTATCCTCAGGAATTGTGCAGCAAACAGTGGTTTCGAAGCACGCTGTCTGATAAATGCCATGTCAGCGTTTCACGCAGGAAAATAATAAGCGAGTATTCCGAATTCAACAGACTGATCGCGGCTAAAGCGTCCAAAATGGAAAACGTCTTGATCTTTGATCCCATGGCATCGCTCTGCCCCGCGGAGGACGAATTCTGCGGGTCTCAGGAGGGGGAGTATAGGCTATACTCGGATGAAGACCATTTAACGAAATATGGCGCTGACAAGGTCAAGGACCAGTTCCTGGAATTTCTCAAGAGTAATATTACCCATCCTTAATTTATTTCTCATACACGGCGATGTTGCATGTTGGTTTTATCTTGTTTACAAGGATATTTTTTGCATGGTATACTAACGCCTTAAGTTTTTATGATTTGACGGGGAGTAGCGCAGTTGGCTAGCGCGCTTGCTTTGGGAGCAAGAGGTCCAGGGTTCGAATCCCTGCTTCCCGATCTTTTAATCCTGCTTTAACACTCGAATGTTCATCAAACGCGACCATACCAGGCTCATTTGTGACGTGGGGGAGATAACAGGCCTTTTTCACGACGCCCCCAGCTTGGAAGAATTCTTGCAAAAGATCACCGGCATGGTCACCCGCCATATGGAGTGTGAGGTCTGCTCCATTTATCTTTATTACGCCGACCAGCATGAGCTTGTGCTTAAAGCCACCAAAGGCCTCAATCCTGTTTCCGTTAATAAGGTCAAAATGAAGATCGGGGAGGGGTTAACAGGGGTGGCGTTGAAAGAAAAGCGTCCTATCTGCGAAGGTCAAGCCAAGAATAACCCTAATTTCCGGTTCTTCCCCGGTATCGGTGAAGAAAAATTCGAGTCATTCCTGGCCGTCCCGATCTTAAGAGGCAGTGTCGAGATCGGTGTTATGGTCATCCAGAGCGAGAAGAAGGATTATTTTTCTTCTGAGGATATCCAGGTCTTTCGCGCCATCACCACGCAATTGGCGGCGACCATTGAGACCGCGCGGCTTTTGATAACGCTGAATGATAAAGAAGAGAAAGCGCCGGCACCTGTCCGGCAGGACTTAAAGTTCATTCAAGGCCGCTGCGGATCAGAAGGGGTGGCTTTCGCAACGACGATGGTCATCAATGAGTCCCTGACAGACGTGCGGCACGATGAGCCTGACAGCGGCAAGAAATACACCGAAGCTGATCTTCATCGCGCCCTGGAAGAGACCGAACGTCAGCTGGGAGACCTGCAGGTCAGGATGGAAGCGACATTGCTCGATATGACGGCACTGATCTTCACTGCACAGATCCTTATGCTTAAGGACAAAGGGTTCACGGATTCCCTCTTTGCTCTGGTCAAAAGAGGTGTCAATCCGCCCCAAGCGGTCGTAGAGGTGGTGCGCGACTATGTGTCTAAATTCAGCAGGATCGAAGACGCGTACCTGCGTGAGAAAATTTATGATGTCAAGGATGTGGGGCGGCGTCTTTTGGAGAACTTGACGGGCCGCACGCAGGCACATCACGACTATCAGGATAAGATCGTTATCGCCCGGGAACTTTTTCCTTCCGATGCGCTAAAACTTTTTTCTCAGAAGGTCAAAGGGATCATCCTTTTAAGCGGCGGGGCCACATCCCACGTGGCTATTTTGGCGCGTTCTTTGAATATCCCTCTGGTGGTCACCAATGAACTGGCCCTTTTATCCCTGGATCCGGCGAGCAACGTACTTTTGGACGCGTATATGGGCTATATCCACATTGACCCTGACCCTTTGGTCAAAGCCAAGGTCCTGCAGCGGGAAGAACTAAACAGCAACATCAGCGGTTTAAAGAAAATGATCCAGGACCATCCCAGGACCAGCGATGGCGTCGCGGTCAAGCTCATGGCCAATATCAATCTCTTGGGGGACCTGAAAGCGGCCAATGAGTTTAAAGCGGATGGTGTCGGTTTATACCGTACGGAATTCCCTTTTATGATCCGCAGTAACTTCCCTTCGGAAGAAGAACAGTATTTGATCTATCGCCGTCTGGTCGAAGGTATGCCCGGCAAAGAGATCACCCTGCGGACCTTGGATATTGGGGGGGACAAGATCCTTTCTTATTCTGACCATGGCAAGGAAGACAATCCATTTTTGGGACTGCGCTCCATCCGTTTGTCTTTAAAATATATCGATGTGTTTGTCGCCCAGTTGAGGGCCATCCTGCGTTCAGGGGCAGGCAAGCGCATCCGTATCCTTTTTCCGATGATCTCTTCATTGGACGAGTTCCTTCAAGCGAAAAGTGTCGTCCAGGAATGTATCCATCAATTAAAGACCGAACGCAAAGAATTCATACAAAACCCTTCAATGGGCGCCATGATCGAGCTACCGTCAATGGTGGAAATAATCGATGAGATGGCCCAGGAAGCGGATTTCTTTTCCATCGGCACCAACGACCTGATCCAGTATATGCTGGCCGTTGACCGTACCAATGACAGGGTGGCCCAAATGTACCTGCCGCACCATCCTTCCGTATTGCGTGCTTTGAAGAAGATCGTGGAGGCTGGCCTTAAACATGGCAAGGAAGTCTCTATTTGCGGGGACATGGCCAATGACCCGAAATATTTAAGCCTTTTGCTGGGTTTGGGCATCAGGTGTTTTAGCATGGACGCGCGCTACCTGCCGCGCATGCATGAACGCCTGCGGCAATTGTCCATCAAAGAATGTGAGAGATTGACCCAGGAAGTCCTGGCCCAAAGCCAGATCAGCCGCATCACACAAATACTCGAAGGTGTCCATTATCCTTCATGATCAAGTCCTAAAAAGGGAGAGCCGTGATGAATAAAAAAAGAATTTTGATCCCGATAACAGTGATGGTCCTTATTTTTTCAGGCTGTGCCACCTTGAAAGAAAAAATGCCGTTAGACGTGGACCAGACAGCGCAGGCTTTCTTTGATGACCTGCAGAGATCGGACAACCAGGGGGCCTATGGTCTTTTTGCAAAAGGCCTGTCCCAGAGGGTCTCGTTCGATCAATTCGATGAGTTTATGCAGACCATCCGCGGGCAGTGGGGAAGGATCGAGACTGATGACACGGCACTGCTGCCCTTTCATCGGAGAATTGGAGAGCAGGACTTTATCCCTTTGGGCGTCCCTCCGGAGAAGATCAAACGCTATGTTTTCGATGTTAAATTTGAGAATGCCGAGATGAACTTTGATCTGACGCTCGCCCCTGAAGGGGATAGCTACAAAATTGTCTGGCTTTCCATATGGGGAAGCAGTATTTATATGACGCCCCAAGTCCAGGAAAAAATAGAGCAGCTGTTCTCAAAACCTGACGATACCGTTCAATCAGATAAGACGTAAGGGGCACCCTTAAGCCTGTCGTCAACAAAAAAGCATCTTTACAGTTATAGCCAAGTCTGGTATAAAAGATTTTCACTTCCATGATAAGAAATACGCTGGCGTAGCTCAGTTGGTAGAGCAGCGCATTCGTAATGCGCAGGTCGGGGGTTCGATCCCTCTCGCCAGCTTTTTTATTTTCAGCCGGGAACCATAAAGGAATTATGTGGTATTTTATCCGTGATAAAAAAAGCAGGGATTTCATCCGGTTCTGGTTTGCCCAGCTGTTCTCACAATTAGGCGACAGGGTCTATCAAATGGCCTTGGTAGGCATGATGGCCATACGCCATCCAGGGTCGGTGATGGAAATGACCAATTTGATCAGTTTTACCATCATCCCGGTATTTATCGTGGGGCCGATCGCGGGGGTTTACATTGACCGATGGGACAGGCGTACGACACTTTTTGTTTGTGACTTTATCCGGTGCGTACTGGTATTATTGGCTGCTTTTTATCTGGTGCATTTGCCCTATATTTGGCCGATGTATGCGGTTGTCTTCATTATTTTTTCCTTAAGCCGTTGTTATGTGCCGGCTAAAATGTCCTTTATCCCGGAAATAGTGCATGAGGATGACCTGCTTATTGCCAATTCTTTGTCCGCTACCACTGGCATGATCGCCGGAGTGGGGATATTATTGGGCGCGTTGATCGTTGAGTATACAGGGTCTTTTGGAGGATTTTGCTGGGGGTCCGTCGGGTATTTTTTTTCAGGGGTCTTGGTTTTTTCTATCGCTGCATTTCACCACAGATTGCCGAACAGAAATGAAATTATAGCCGGCACCAAAGAGATACTGCGGACCCAAAAGAGCGTCTGGCATGAAATTATCGATGGTATCCGTTATATCCGTACCCAAAAGGAAATTGGTTTTATTTTTTGGATGATGACCATTCTACTTGCCGCGGTTGGGGCTATTTACGTGGTCATTATCGTGTTCATTCAACAGGCTTTTCATAGCGTTACCAAGGACCTGGGTTTCATGGCGGTACCGTTAGTCATGGGCTTATTTCTTGGGAGCTTGGCGTATGGAAGATGGGGGGCGAAGGTCGCTGTTTTTAAAGTTATATTTTGGTCGCTTATATCAGGAGGAGCCATGGTGGTTTTGTTTGCTACTATGGTCGGGGCAACACATAATCGTCCCTTGGCGTTGGGAGTAGCCTTTATGTTAGGATTTGTTATCGGACCTGCCACGATCGCGTCCAACACCGTTGTCAATAAGGTCTGTGCCATGAAAATGTCCGGTAAGGTTTTCGCGGCCCTTGAGTTTGTCATTTATTTGGCATTCTGGGTGGCCATGCAGACCAGCTCTTTTTTATCCCAATATATCGAGAGCCTTTGGATTTTGATCGCTGCTGGTGGTATATTTATGGTGGTGGGCTTGGCAGGACTATTTAAATTTAAGTCCGCTGATCATGGTTTAATGGGAGAAACACGATGAACTTCGCGGTGTTGGCGTCCGGGCGCGGCGGTAATTTAAAGGCCATTATTGAGGCTGTTAAGAAGGGAACTATCAAGGCCCATTTAAAGGCCGTTATTTCCGACAAGAAAGACGCCTATGCCTTGGAACATGCCAGCCAAGCCGGGATCCCGGCCGTGTATATCGATCCCAAAGATTTCCAGGACCGCGAATCATTCGACCGTGCCGTCATCGAACGTTTGCGGGAGTTTAAAATAGATTTTATTGTCCTGGCAGGTTATATGCGTTTGTTGAGCGGTTATTTTATCCGTCAATACCCCGATAAGGTCCTTAATATCCATCCATCCCTGCTTCCCGCCTTTAAGGGCACCCATGCCATCAAAGATGCCTTTGATCATGGCGTTAAGGTCACAGGCCCGACCGTGCATTTTGTCAATGAGGAAATGGACGCGGGGGCGATCATCCTGCAGGAGCCTGTGCGTGTCGACCCCAAGGACACGCTGGAGTCCCTTGAAGAAAAGATCCATCAGGCCGAACACCGCATTTATCCTCAAGCCATTGACCTTTTTGTCCGCGGCAAATTAAAGATCGAAGGCCGGAAGGTCACTGTCCTTTAGGGATGGCTTTGCTGTCTTCAAAAATAAGGGGGATGGTTTTGTCGGTTGGTTTTTGGCCTGCGTTTTTCGGTTTATCCTCGCCAAAAAAGTCCAGCTGTTTGGGGGTAAAGATCATTTTCTTATTGTTCCGCAGGTCGTCCGTACGCACTTCCTTGAAATCCGTAAAGTGATAATAACGGCAGGTGTCGGCAACAATGCCGATAATGGCTTCTTCATAATTCTCCTGCGGCGGAAAATCACTTTGGGTGAATTTAAAGCGGATACGGTTGACCATTTGTTTGGACAGAAAATCCGGCATGTTGATGTCGTTGTATTCTAAATGCTGGCCGATCTCGTCGCCGATATAATCCGCATTGCCTTTTTCTTCCTGCAGGACACGCTTTTGGAATTCATCGGAAGGGATGGCTTCCACCGAGACTTTACGGAAATCTTCCAAATAGAAGGTGTAACGTACCTCGATCCCTTTTTTAATATCGGTCATTGCCATCACCACAAAAGAGATGGGGTTTTTGGGGTCGATAAGGGTTTCAGTGACAGCGGTGAATAGATTGTTATAGAGTTTATTGAAATAATCCGTACCCTCGTTACGGATACCTTCGCTTGCCGTATCGGACCCGATCTTGGGGATGATATCGTATTTAAAGTAAAATGCATTGTTTTCATAGGAGCCGTTGACGGAGAGCAGGTCATATTTGGCTGCCTTTTTGAGGGGATCAGCCCGACCGGAGGTTTCCGTCCCAAAATCAAAAAGAGGCTTATCGGTCGGCGCGTAGATCCAGAATGTTTTTCCGGAAATACGGGTGATGACATTGAGCTTGTAATCTTTGAGGCACCTGAGCTCGAATTTTTTCTGCAGATCTGTGGGCGCCGGGCCGGTGACGGTATTTTTCTTAGGCGTACATCCGCTTGCGGCTGCGAACATGCATAGGAGCAGGAACAAGTGGGTCAATGCCCGATTTCCTGGAAATAATTTTGATCTCATGGCCATCAGTATAACACATAAATAAAATAATATTCTTCAAAATGTTCAATGGTACATGACCTGGTTTGATTTCATTTTTTGCACGACATCATTAGGGGCCTGGTTTGCGCTGGGGGCAGGGATGTTCTGAGAGTTGACTGTCTGGTATTTTGAAGCTTGGGCCTGTTGCTGGACCGGGACGACAAGCGCTTGGCGGGCCGCTATCAGCGCGGCTAACGATTCACCTTGTTGGTTCTGCTGCGCAACGCTTTTTGAAACTGTATTGTCTGACGGTATGGGATTGATGGTGGGAAGACCGTTTTGATTGGCGTTCCCTGAGTTATTCCCTGAATTGTTATCTGCGTCCCCCCCTGAATTAGTATTCCCTTGTCCCTGGTCTGTGTTGGTGCCAGAGTTCCCGTCCGGATTGTTCCCTGGGCTGTTTTCTGAAGTATTCCCTTGTCCCTGGTCTGCGTTGGTGCCAGAGTTCCCGTCCGGATTGTTCCCTGGGCTGTTTTCTGAAGTATTCCCTTGTCCTTGGTCTGCAGTTGGTCCTGTGGTATTTTCTGTGCCATTGCCTGGACCGTTTTCTGTATTACTTTCAGAGTTTTGCCCTGGATTACCCTGTGTGTTATTGTTTTGAAGATTCCCTGGTCCTAGGTTTGCGTTGGTCCCGGTATTGTTCCTTTCTTGCGAACCATTAGGCCCTTGAAGGGTTGTCCCATCTTCAACGGATGTTGAATTTTGGTTTTGCTGTCCTCCTGTATTGAGTCCGTTCGTCTGGCCAGAACCAGGATTGTTTTGGCCGGGTGTATTATTGCCATTCGATGAGTTGCTGGATGAAGCGCGTGGGCCGTGCATTCCTAACATATTGGCCAGGAATTGAAAAAAATTATACCGTGAGGAAGCATTCAATGCTGTTGGGGATGTTCCCTGGTCCTTGTTCTGCGTTTGCTGGTTTGTCCAATAAGCCACAGGCGTGAGGACGATCAATATCGCCAGCATCCATTTTATCGGTAGTGTATTCTTTTTTTTCATAGCGTATCTCTTTTCTACAATTCCGAAATGCTCAATTTCGAATAAACCCCGTCTCCCGCGTTGTTGACATAAGGAGGGAATCCCGGGGGGGCCAGCGTCGCAAGCCGGGCATCATAAGCCTGTATTTGGTTCCACCCGCCTAATAAATTCCCTGACAGGTCCATTTCACCCGTTACGCCGCAAACATAGTTGATCAAACTGCCGAACTGGTCCATGACGGCTGTATTGGCGTTCCCCATGTAAGCCCACCAGTTATCCACTTGAAAGGAACCTTGGAGCGCCACCAGGACAGCGGACATTTCCAGCTGGGCTGGGGCGCTGGATTGGATGACGGTGATATTTTGATTGGCGACCAAACCCACCAGGTCCGTACTGGAAGGGTCTGTCCGCGGGTCTTTATTATAGGAAACACTGCCCGAGATATTGATATTCTGGTCAGCGGCAACTGTCAGCTGACCGCTGACAGTCCCCTGGACGGTGACATTGCCGCAGGCAGGGTCAATAGGGGGCAAATAAGAGGTACTGCTGCAGGTATGTCCGGATTTGGTTTGTACATAAACGACGCCGTTAGCCGGAGGGTTCATGGTCGTATTATTATATGTTGTTGTGACGGTACCGGCGGCATTTGTAACATTTCCGGTGACGGTAATTGTTCCATTCGCATTAAAGATGACGGTACTGGCACCGGTCAAGACCAATCCTGAGCCGTCAGAGGCCACTGATTGAATGGCATTCAAAGTCTGCTGCGCGGGTAAATTGACTGAAGGGGCGTTATTTGTCATGCTGTCAGGGAAGATCACAGCCGGATTGCTTTGGAGGCCGCTGGTCCCCTGGCCGAAATAATAGTTAGGGGTAGGCCCGCCGACCTCTGTTACAGGGCCGTCGAAAATAGGATTACCAAAGATATTCAGCGTCCCATTGGTCTGTACAGGGCCGGTGGTCACCATTTGTAAACCCGGCGCGCCGACCCACCATAATTGCCCCCATTGAGGGTTAATTTCCGTTTGGCTCCAATAAGCATATTTAGAGATCGCCGCCCCGATGATCTTCAACTGTAAAGTCTTTGAAATATTGCCGTAGGTGCCTGTGGAGATTATCGTATAATTACTCCGGGGCGAATTTGAATAGACGACGGTCACCGTGTAATGGCCATTGACCGGTCCTACCGAGTACGTTCCATTATCAGTACTCGCAGAGGGGATATAAGGATTTCCAGGTGTGCTGGACGGGACAACGTTGATGCCGGCTTGAGTGATCCGTTCATACGCGTCCGCCAGGCCTGCATCGGCGATGTAATAGGCTTTTTTCCCGTTCGCGATGCGGTTGGCTTCGGAGATGCCATTGGCAACGGCCAGGATATAGACAGCCATGAACGAAACGATCAGGAACAGGAATATCAGCGAGAAGACAAGCGCGAACCCTTTATTTTGGCGTAGGGTGATCATAGGTGGTTCCTCAAAAGAACAAAGGTTGACGCGGCACCGGTGGTGGCCAACCTTTGGTTCGTTATGTTGGATGCCAAATTTGTTATCAAAGCGACATCGATCTCAATGACATTCAGAGGGGTGCTCACCGCGGCAGGTGAGAAACGCAAGGTCAAGGTCGATCCTGAGGGGGCTGTGTAAATGTTTTCATCCACGGTCCCGCTGCCGGGGGCGGGATGATGGTATATGACAGAGGAGCCGTCGCTGTTTAAGTAATACCATCGGGCGGTAAGGTCATTGGCGCCGTTGCAAGGGTTATCCTGGCAATAATACACTTCGCTAAAAGAATTATTGGCATTACAGGGGGACGCTTGAGGAGATCCTCCGCAGCTGTAGAGCTCATTCGAGCTGCCGTTGGGTATCATGTAGGAAGTTCCCGTTGATAGACGATAGACGGTCCCGGATTCTGTTTCCCCCTCGGTGATCTTGCTGAGCACGATATTGGCCCCGTCTTGAAGGGTTTGCCCGGATACGCCGGAGAAGAAAGATTGGCTGGATACGTTGTAAAAACCGTACACGGCGGTCAGTAAAAGCACGGAAAAAGCGACCGCCATCACCATCTCGACAAGCGTAAAAGCATGGCGGTCTATTTGGGCGCGTATAGGTTTAGTTAAGCATAGGGTCATTGATTATGTCCTCGGCATAAGTTTCAGTCATGGGGACCTGTAAGTTAATGATCTGTTCGACCCAGCTGATCTTGACGACAAAATGATCCGTGGTTGAGCTGGTCGTTGAGACCCCGGCGCCGTTGGTATAAACTGCTGGCGTCACCGTAATGACCGTGGTCCCGCAAAAAATATTGGTATTATTGCAGGTCGCGTTAGTATAATTACCTTTGGTGTCTAGAATGACCGACGCAGGGCCTATGGTTTGGGATTGTCCAGGAGATAGGGTTAAAAATGGATTTTGGCGCTGCATTTCAATGATCTGCTGGGCCGCGTACGCCGCCTGTATCTTATGTTTTGAATAGGAGGCCAATAGCTGGCTGCTGGTGAGCATGCTCGCCGCAAAGGGGAGAAAAATAAGCAGGATCACCACGCTTACGAGCACCTCAACGAGGGTAAACCCGCTGCTTTTTGTGTCAGTCCATTTGTCCATAGCAAATTAGATAGGGTCTGACAGAAGGGTCGTGGTCTTGAAGGGCTTGTTCGATGCGGGAGTATTTTAGGGTATATATGACAGTCACTCTTGGCTGCTTTCCCACACGCACAAATCCCTTTGAGACGCCAAACACCCTGCGGACCGTACCTAACCTCCTATATAAAGCATATCATATTTCCAGCCTTCCGCCAGCAGTGCTTCAACGAACTTGACTACCCGTCTAAACTATGTTAGATTACAAAACCTTAAAGAGGCTCAATATAATAATATTAAATTTTTATTAGAGGGTATATGTCTAAGATCAAATCTGTCAAAGCGCGTGAGATCATTGATTCCCGGGGTAACCCGACCATAGAAGTGGATGTCCTTTTAAGTTCAGGGGCTTTCGGCCGTGCGGCTGTCCCTTCAGGGGCATCAACCGGTGAGCATGAAGCCATTGAACTGCGTGATGGGGATAAAAGCCGGTTTGGCGGCAAGGGTGTTTTAAAGGCTGTCCATAATGTCAACACCACCATTGCCAAGGCCATCAAGGGCAAGGATGCCGATTTCAAGGCCATTGATAAACAGGTCATTGCTTTAGACGGTACAGAAAATAAAGGTAAATTGGGGGCCAATGCGATCTTGGGCGTGTCCATGGCCGTTGCCAAGGCCGCGGCCAATGAAAAGGGAGTTCCCTTATACAGATATATCGGCGGCTCTAAAGCGCACATTTTACCGGTACCCTTGATGAACATCATCAATGGCGGGATGCATGCGGACAATAATCTGGACGTCCAGGAATTCATGATCATGCCTGCCGGTGCGCCGACATTTTCCAAAGCCATCCAGATGGCCTGTGAAGTTTTCCATTCCTTAAAAGGGATCCTGCATGATAAGGACATGGCTACTTCCGTCGGTGATGAAGGCGGTTTTGCCCCTAATTTAGGCAGCAATGAAGAGGGGTTGGATATTATCATCGCGGCCATTGAAAAAGCCGGCTATAAGCCTGGCAAGGATATTTTCATTGCCCTGGATGCCGCCTCAACATCTTTTTTTAAGAGTGGTAAATACGATTATAATGGTAAGATGATCTCAGCGGATGAATTGATCCAGGCCTATGAACGCATGGTCAGCAAATATCCGGTTGTTTCCATTGAGGACGGTTTGGATGAAAATGACTGGAGCGGATGGAAGACATTGACCAACCGCTTGGGCAAAAAGACCCAATTAGTCGGCGATGACCTTTTCGTCACCAATGTCAAGCGTCTTAAGCAAGGCATTGACAGCAAGACCGCCAATGCGATCTTGATCAAGGTCAACCAGATCGGTTCCTTGTCTGAAACTTTAGATGCTATTCATTTAGCCAAGAAAAATAATTATCATTCGATCATGTCGCACCGTTCCGGCGAGACCGAGGACGTGACGATCGCTCACTTGGCCGTGGCCACCAATATCGGCCAGATCAAGACAGGGTCGTTGTCCCGTACGGACCGTTTGGCCAAATACAATGAATTATTACGTATCGAGGAAGAATTAGGTAAAAAAGCCGTGTACGCCGGCCAGAACTGGTCTAAGATCTATTAGATGCTTAAAAATGCTGTTTCATTGTTCATCCTGACGGTCATTATCCTTGCTCTTTTCCTGCCGTCGTATTCGACGATGCAGGACCTGAAGCAAAAGAACCAAGAGTATGCCCAAAGGATCACGGCGCTGGAAGAGAAGAACAAGAAGTTTGAAGCAGAACGGTACTTGCTGAAGACCGACCCGGATTATGTGGAAAAAGTAGGCCGGGAAACAATGGGTTTGGTCCGTCCGGGAGAGACAGTTTACAAGATCGTCCCGGCGCAGCAGAAGCAGCAGTAGTTTTGTAGGTTGAGTTGATATCGCGGGGTGGAGCAGCCCGGTAGCTCGCCAGGCTCATAACCTGGAGGTCATAGGTTCAAATCCTGTCCCCGCAACCAATAAAAACAGACAGTCCCTTTTGGGGCTGTCTGTTTTTATTTTGGGAGAAACAGGATTTGAAAGGGCCTGCCGCTCTCTGCGGCATGCAGGGCATTCATTATGCAATAGAATATCCTCAGCTCTGATGTTTTCGAACCATTTTACATGGTTCGGAAAATATCTTGCTTTTTAGCTATCTGAATGATATATTTATTTCCGAACCAATAGGTATGGTTCGGAAATTATTATATATAAAATGAGGTATATATGGTTCGGAAAGTTCGGAAAATAGATAATATTGACTTTAAGCAAGAAGTTCAAAAGTTACGCTCAAGGTTCGGAAATTTCATCAATGTGTCTAATTCCGAATGGTATTCTTTGTTCAAAGACGAGATACGCAATTCCATTGCTATTGAAGGGGTCTTTGCCAACCGGCAGGATCTTTTAGATGTATTGGAGCATAACAAGCGTACCAATAAGCAAAAAGCTGCTGCTATTTTAGGATATTTTGAGGCCGCAAGCGCTATGTATGAATATGCGAATAACCAGGTTAAAGAAAACGAGTTTATTTTGCGTATGGCGGATATTAAGCAAATCCATACTTTGCTTATGCGCTACGAAAAAGATATGGGGACATATATAGGCCAGATCGGAGATTTTAGAAAAGGAAATACCCAAGTGGCTCATGCGACGTTTAAGCCCACAGATGTTTTTTATGTGCGCCAAGCGATGGAATTATTTATTAAATGGTTTAATGAAAGTTTAGAGAAGAAAACCTATGATGAGGTAACTCTTGCTGCAATAGCACATGTTTGGTTTGAAACTATCCATCCATTTAGTGATGGTAATGGCCGTGCGGGAAGGATTCTTTTGTCATATGTTCTTATTGGTCAGGGTTTGATCAACATTTCTATTAAGGGGATATCAAAGAGTGAACGGGAACAGTACTATGATGTTTTAGAAAAAGCGGACCGTTGTTTCGAAGAAATCCATCGTTTAATTGAGAAAAACAGGAAGCCTTCACCGGAAGAGGTTAACAAAATTATAAATAAACAAGAGCTTCTTCCTTTTTCTCAAATGGTTTCTGGATTGTTGAAAGAGGCTATTGATCGGCTGGAAGGTAGTAAGTTAACCAATTTGAATAAAGAAGCTATATTACCGCTACGTGATTTGGCTAAGATATATGACTATTCTCAAGATTATTTGCGTAATTTGATCAACAGGGGTCAATTAAAGGCGCATAAGAAGGGAAAGCTTTGGTATGTGCGGGTTCAAGACCTGGCTGACCATATCAATAAACAAATTTGATTTTCGTGTTAATACAAAAAAGCACCCAGTCGAAAGATTGGGTGCTTTTTATTTTGTATTTGTTCTGCTTTAAAACTTATATTACTGGATGAGTAGCAGGCTTGATGCCGAATTTGGTAAAGATAGCCTCGATCTCATCGTATTCCAATTCTTCTTTCTTTAATAATTCCTGGGCGAAATATTCAAACAGATCGCGGTTGGCAAGTAATGTTATTTCAACATCTTTGATAGAGGTGTTTAAAATGTCCTGGATGTCATTATCGATGATCTCTTTTGTTTTTTCAGAAACTTTGAACTCACCGCCGTAAACGCTTCCCCTGTCCAGGTAACCGAAATCTCCCAGCAGGCCTGATTTGCCCATGCCTAAGCTTTTAACCATGTAGGAGGCTGTGCCCATGGCCTGATAAAAGTCACTGCCCGGGGACCCGCCGACGCCCTGGCTGGTGGTGCCGAATTTGGTCCGTTCAGCCACATAGGCAGCCACTGAAACCTTGATATCGTTAACCAGTTGATTTTTGTTAAGGCAATAGAGCTCTTCTTTAGGACGGGGAACAACCATCCCTAAGCTGCCGCGGCGCGGAACGATGGAGGCCTTGATCACATCATCATCGGGTTGGTGCAGGTAGGCGATGATCGCGTGCCCTGCTTCATGGTAGGCAACCCATTCTTTTTCTTTTTGCGTCATGACCAGATTGGACTTCATGCCGAACTGGATCCTGTCATAGGCTTCGGACAGGTCCTTCATGTTGATCTTATCGCGGCTATCACGGGCGCCGATGAGGCTCGATTCACGGAGCATATTTTCAATGTCTGCAGGTGAGAACCATAATGTTTTACGCGCGAGGATGACCGAATCGATGGTCTCTTCGTGGGCGATTTTCTTGAGGTAAAAATCAAAAAGCTCCTTACGTTCCTTCAGGTTGGGTCGCGTCACATAGATCTTGCGGTCAAAGCGTCCGGCACGCATGACAGCGGAATCCAATTCACCTTCACCGACGTTGGTGGCGGCAATGACGACGATATTGTTCTCTGCCTGGCGAAGGCCGTCCATCTCTGTCAGGAATTGGTTGATGGTGGCATTATTGCTCATGGTACCGCCAAAGCCCATGTCCGATGTCCTGGGACGTGCAAAGGAATCGATCTCATCGATAAAAATAAGGCACCCGCCGTGCATCTCTGCTTCGGCCCTGGCTTTTTTGAAGAGGGATTTCATCTGCGCCACACCCTGGCCTACGAACATACCGATAAAATCGCTGCCTGTCGCAGGGATCAAGGGTAAGCCGCATTCAGTGGCAATGGCCTTGGCCAAATAGGTTTTCCCGCAGCCCGGAGGCCCGATCATGATGACGCCTTTGACGATCTTTCCACCGATGGCCTTGACCAAATGACGGTCTTTGAGAAGCTTGACCACTTCCCAGGCTTCTTTTTTAGCCCCTTCCATACCGATAACATCGGTCCATTTGACATTGACCTTGGCTGGTTTTATTTTACCTTTCCCTATATTCCAGAGGGCCCCGGAATAGACGAAATAATATATCCCGAAAAGCATGGGGAATTGGATGAAAGCGGATAATAACCCGATGAACAGGAAAAAACCCATTTGGGCGGACAATTGCCGGCGGCTGAAAGACTCCAAGCTGGAATAATCCTGTACGGCAGCCGTCATGAAGATGGCCATGCATATCATTACGATAGAGTAGAGGATGGCAATGAGGAATACGATCCAGTTTAAGCGGATAAAAATAAAGAATTTACGGAAAATACGCATAAGGCCTCTTTTTTAGGATGGATCTCAATTTAAAATTAATAATGAATACCGTTTGAAACACTATGAAAGCCTAACACAGAGCTCATTTTAAGTCAAACCCCTTGGGCCTCTCTATTAATTTGACAAATAATCAATATTATGTTATCATTAAACAAAACTAAACATGATACATAAAGGAGACTAACGTTATGAAAAAGATAAGAATTATCTTTGTTCTGCCAGCACTGATAGTTTTTTTTTGCCGGCAGTGCGTCCGCCACGACAAGTTCGCAAATTCTGGTGATGTCCAATCAATTATATCAAATAGCTAAAGATCTGACCACTGGGATATTGCCTACATCGATCCTTTTGATCGCCATCGGGATGTGGGGGCTTGTTAATGCTTTTGGTAAAAATGTCGGTGATGGGATCCATCAACTCACTAATATCATTGCCGTCGGCGGTATTGTATTCTTTGCCTCATCCCTGCTTATTAATGCGGCCATGTTTTCGGCACAAATGTAAATATGATCGATCAAAAAACAAGCACGCCTTTATTACAGAGCTTGACCAGGCCGATATTACTGCTGGGAGCGGAGAGGGAGAACGTCATTCTCTTGGCTTGCCTTTCCCTAAGCCTTTGCACTGCTGGACGGGACATTATGTCGCTTATTTTGGCAGTATTGATATGGAGCATTGGGATAATCGCCAGTAAGTTGACGGCTAAAATAGACCCCTGGGCCACCAAAATATTTTTAAGGTCGCTTTTATACCGGGATTTTTATAGTGCCCGGGAAAGAATAAGCACGCCTCCAAGCATTTTAAAACGCAGCAGGAAAATTTAATATGTTGCCTGTTAAAGAATTCACCCATGGACCCGCTGGATTCCCATCGCTGATAAATTATTTTGAGTTTGTTGGCGAAGGGGTCTTGTTTAACCGTGATGGAAGCCTGCTGGGATGCTTTTATTACTGCGGGCCTGATATGGATTCATCCTTGGGTTTGGAAGAAGACCAATTGTCTTCCCAGGTCCAATCGATCTTTCAGAATTTCGGTAATGGCTGGTCGGTCCATGTGGACCTGGTCAGGGTGCCCGCGATCGATTACCCCCAAGCACATCATTTTAATAACCCGACTTCCATCCTGATCGAAAAGCACCGGCGTGAGCGTTATGAAAAGGAAGGCGATCATTTTGAGAATATCTACGCCATCAGCTTCTGTTATCTGCCGTCGGTTGTTGAGAACAAGGTCATGAACAATTTTTTTGTCCAAAATACAGGAGATAATGAGCCGTCCCCAAGACTTGAATTTATCATTGAGCTTTTTAACCAGAAACTGGGTGAATTTCATGGGAATATTGCAAATAAGATACATATCAAGCGGATGAGCTCTGCCGAGATGATGACCTTCCTTCATCGCTGTATCTGTGGCGGCAGGTCAGAGATGCCGGTGCCTCAGCCGCCTTGTTACTTGAACCATTACTTGGGGGCGCATGAGTTCGTGGGTGGTCATGAACCAATGGTCGACGATAATCATATCGGGGTCATCACACTGACCCAATTCCCTTACGACAGTTACTCAGGGATTTTAAATATCCTCTCAACCTTGCCGTTTGAATACAGATTTTCTTCAAGGTTCCTGTTTTATGATCCCATCGATGCTTTAGGGATCGTTGATGAATACCAGGGCAAATATTTAGGGATGAAATATTCCATCGGGCAGATGGTGATGGGGGCCTTTGGCAAAGATCCGCGTTTAAATCCTGATGCCGCCAATCGTTCGGTCTTGACAAAGATAGAAGAAACTAAAACAGCCCAGGAAGCGATCGAATTGGGGCAGGTGAATTACGGCTATGCCACGTTCGTGGTGGTGATATTGGACCGTCACAAAATTGAGTGTAAAAGGAAGATGGAATATGTCAGGGACCTGCTAAATAACAAGTGGTTCCCCTCCATTATAGAGAAGATGAATTCGATAGAAGCGTATCTCGGCAGTTTACCGGGCGAAACTTTGAAAAATATCCGCAAGCCTTTTATCAATACCCGGAATTTGGCGAACATGCTGCCCTTGACCGATGTTTGGACGGGGGATTTGTATAATCCTTGTCCGTACTATCCTAAGAATTCGCCGCCGCTTTTTTACGCGGCCACTAACGGGACAACACCTTTCAGGTTCAATGTCCATGTGGGTGATGTAGGGCATACCTTGATACTCGGGCCCACCGGAGCGGGTAAATCAGTCTTATTGTCCCATATCGCCAATTCAGCTTTGCGTTATGAGGGAGCCCAAGTTTATATTTTTGATAAGGGTTATAGCCAATATGTTTTGACCCATGCCGTAGGCGGGGAATTTTACGATATTATGGGTGATGATGACGATCTGTCATTTTGCCCTTTAAGTGATCTAGAAAACTTGAGCGAACAAAAATGGGCTTGCGGTTGGATCGAGCGGATCGTTTCCCTGCAAGGCGTTATCCTGAACCCGGCCATTCGTGCTGCCATTGAAGCGGCTATCCGCGATACCAGTAGGTCTCCGTCCAAGACTATGTCCGATCTTTATTTGAACCTCCAAAATGATGAGATCAAGGAAGCATTGAAACCTTTTGTGCAGATCAAGGAGGGCTATATGTCCTGCCTTTTAGATGCCAGGGAAGATGGTTTTAAAAAGGGAAAATTCCAGACTTTCGAAATATCCAATCTGATGGGATTGGATAACAGGTTAAGCACACCGGTTTTGCTTTATTTATTCCATAAGATCCAATCTTCCTTGGACGGGCGTCCGACTTTTATCATTATTGATGAAGGCTGGCTGATCATGCTGCACGAAACGTTCATGACCTACTGGATAGAATTCTTAAGGACGATCAGGAAAAATAATGCCTGTGTGCTTTTAGCCACCCAAAGCCTTTCAGATATCGTTAACTCGCCGTATGTCAATTTTATTAATGAAAGTTGTTTTACAAAGGTTTTTTTACCTAATCCGGCGGCGCGGGAAGCGGATAATAAAACATTTTATCAGGCCTTTGGGCTCAATGAACGTCAAATTGAAATTATCAGCGGAGCCGTCCGTAAAAAACATTATTACGTGACAGCCCGTGATGTGGGGCATCGTTTGATCGATCTGGGATTAACGGATATGGAGTTGGCCTTTTACGGGGCAGGCACAACGCCGCAGGAGAGGCAGAAAGTCATGGGATTCAAGAAAGAGTATGGGGCCAATTGGGTGGCCCAATGGCTTGGGGATAGAGGAATGTGCCGGGAAGCACAGGAGTGGTTAGAGATAAGGAGGAAGGGATGAAATTGATCTTATGGGTAACAGTCATTGTTGTGATCTCCCCTTTCATCGTCAGGGCCCAGGATGTAGCTACCGAGCATACCCAAATTTTAAATAATATCGAGCTCATCACGGAGAATTTGCGCCAGCTTCAAAATTTGGAAAATCAGATAGAGATGATCAAAAACCAGGTGGAAGGGCTCAAATCAGTGGCGAATTATCAGAATAATTTCAGTGACGTGGACACGTTAAGGAATAATTTGACGGATGTCACTAATCAGGGGACAGCGCTGTCGAACCAGACACAAGGTTTGTTGACCCAGATGCAGCAAGAAATAAATGGTTTGCCCGCCAGCGGAACAATGACTGACCAGGAAGAGTTGGCGGACCAAAACGCGCTGACTGTTTTACAAAATGCTTTGAACAGGGTACAGCAATTAAGGCGATCTTATCAGCAGCAGATCATTTCGGTCAATGCGTTGATGGACAAGAACAACCAGGCGGTGGGGCAGACCCAGGCCCTGCAAACTTCCAACGAACTTGCCGCGCAAAACATCGCACAAAATCAATCCACCCAGGAGTTATTAAGTGAACAGATTTCCATCCAGGCTGCAATGATGAGCAAGCAAGTCCAGGAAGAAAAGGACGAGGACGATAAAATGAAGCAGATCTTAAATGATGAGGATGACGGCAATAGTGTTTTTGCATCGGGGAATTGACCATGTCAACGACGGACATATTTAACCAGCTCATCAACCAGTACACAGGCAGCATTGCGAACATACGGGCAGGAAGCATCACACTTGGCCTGGATATATTTAACAGTGTGGCGCTTATTTCAGTGGCTTTGTTGGGGCTCAATCATTTATTAAGGAAGAATGTTGATATGGTTGAGGCCAATATTGAATTGATCAGATGGCTGGTCTATCTCATTTTCTTTTTTGGTTTTATAAGCAATTATCCCAAGATCTATACTTTAATTTTTACATCGATCCAGCAAATAGGTGATTATCTGGGCACCCGTGCCAGCGGTTCCCCCGTTGATATAACACCCGCCAACATTATCAGTATAGGATTTCACATAACGCGGAAAATATTCTCAATAAACCTTAAGTTTAATTTGTTAAGGGACCTTTTCATGATCTTGACCTCGCTTTTGGCGGCTGCGGTTGTCATGTACTGTTTCGCGGCCATAACCATTGAGCTCATTTTAGTCCAAATAGGCAGTCAGATCATCATGGCGGGGGGTATTTTCTTGTTGGCTTTTTCAGGATTGCAATGGACGCGCGATTATGCGGAACGGTATGTGCATACATTCTTTCACATAGGGATCAAAATGATCTTTATCTATATTTTGGTTGGAGTCGGTATTGGATTGGCCCAAAATTGGGCACAGGTCCTGGACCAAGCCCCTCCCGGGCATATCATTGATGATTATATCGCGGTCATGATGTCAACATTTGTCTATTACAAACTATGCGTAAAATTGCCAGACCAAGCGGTAAGTTATTTGACCGGAAGATTGTCCATGGGCTTTGATTCGGCCTCCTCGGTGACTGCCGCCATGAAAGGAGCGGTAAAAATAGCTGCGGGGGCAGTGGGCGGGGCAGCCGGGATCGCAGGTATGAGTAAAGCTGTAGGCGCGGCAAGCCAGGTGGCAAAAACAACGCTGGAAAGTCAGGGCAAAAAAGCAAACGTGTTGAATACCGGGATGGAAACCATCAAAACCCTGGGAGAAGCTAACAAGGAAGTGAGACAAGAAGCATGGGACAGAAAGGTCGATGATACCAAAGGTGGGAAATTGGCTAAGAATATTTTGGCTGCTGTCCCCAAAGTCAAGAAAGATGACCCCAGCCCTTCCAGCAATGCTGATATGGAGTACAACATATGAATCCAAAGACCACTGATCCCTATATCAAGGCCAGGAAGGAATATGATGAGATAACACATAATATCAATGCCTCAAAACAAAATTGGCAGAGGATAGCTTTTGTTTTAGGGATCGCCCTGATCATCAGTATCACGAGCAATATTTTTACGATCAAAAAAGCGCATATAGTTCCCTATGTTGTCCAGGTTGATAATTTAGGCAGGGCTTTAGCGACCAGTGAAGCTAAAGAACTGCCATTGAACGACGAGCGGATAATCAAAGCTTTTGTATATCAATACATCGATCAGGCCCGTTGTGTCATATCAGACCCGGAAGCCTTGAGAAAGAATTTGAGCCAGGTTTACCAGGAATCCATTAAATCTGTACAAAGCAACTTCCTGGATGGGTATTACAAGGAGAACAACCCCTTTGATTACGCGCAGAATAAAGGTACGAGGCATATCGAATTGCTGGTTTTCTTAAAAGAAGCTGAGAATACTTATTCGATCGAGTGGCGGGAGATCGAACGGAATTATGATAACCAGGTCTTGGGAGAGGCCCATTACAAAGCTTTGATATCTGTCATTCAGATCCCCCATGATAATGAGGACCAATACAGGGAAAACCCGTTAAACCCGTTTGGTTTGTATGTAACATCACTATCGTGGACAAAATTAATGTGAAATAGCCATGGAATTGTATGGAAGGGCGTTGGCCCAACCTGATCAATAGAAATGATCATGGAATTATATGGAAGGAGTTAATATGAAAAATCTAATATATTTCTTAATGTTCGTGAGTTTATTTTTGGGCGGTTGTACCGGCGATCCGGTCAGGTCCGATGCAGGCAACGATCAACCTTTGGTCCAGATCCCGGCCAATGAGGCGGCTGATGGCAACGGCATAGGTTTTGAGGATATCAGCTTATCTGCCAGGAGAAGACTGCAGGTGTTGACAAATAAGATGGAGATCGATAAACAGACAGACAACTATGTTAATAGCGGCCAGGCGGATGTGATCACAAGGCCTGATGGGACGATATTATATCCCTATGGTTTGGCCCAAGCGCATTTGATCGCTAAGCGGATGATGTATAGTAAAATAGTTTTACAAGAAGGGGAGAAGATAATGAGTGCTGCGGCAGGGGACACGATCCGATGGAACATATTACCGGATTATATAGGGAATGCTGCCGCGTATACGCCGGTTGTCTTGATCAAGCCGTTCATGGGAGGGCTGCAAACCAGTTTATCTATTATTACTGACAAGCGTGATTATGATATTACTATCCGATCAGTTGATTCAGGCGATTATATGCCCCGCATCGGTTTTTATTATCCTCAAGACAAAGCAGACGTTATCAATGTGGGCTTGCCGCCGGACAAGATCGAAAACAATGAAAGCCGGCAGCCGAAAATAAATATCGAGAACATTAAATACGATTACCGGGTCAGTGGTGATCGAAACCTCAGCTGGTATCCAACAAGTGTTTTTGAGGATGGCAATAAAGTGTTTATCAGGATGTCAGACCGCGTAGACCGCTCCCAGCTTCCTATTTTTATGACCATTGACCGCAGCGGTCAGACAGAGGTGGTCAATTACCGCTATTTTAAGCCGTGGTATGTTGTTGATACGATCTTTACCCAAGGCGTGCTTATCTTGGGAACGGATAACTATAAGCAAATGATCAGGTTAATGAAGGTTTAAATAATTTTCCCGCCCATTTCTATCTTGCCTTGACAAATGTCAGGTTTTTGGTATACTTTTAGCAGACAGACATTGAGAGTGCTAATTTAAAAACCTATGACAGCCAAACATTCCGACATACAGGTACGCAAAGACCGCATTTTGGCGATCGTGATCGGCCGTTATATAAAGACAGTGGCGCCCGTGGGTTCGCAATATATCACGGAAGAACACAATCTTGATGTATCGCCCGCGACAGTGCGTAATATTTTGGCAGACCTGGAAGAAGAAGGGTATTTGACGCATCCGCATACTTCAGCCGGCCGTATGCCGACCCAGCAGGGTTATCGCTATTATGTGGACCACTTGATGGACGAGATCCAGCTTTTGGAAGAAGAGAAGAAAAGGATCTCCCAGGAGTATAAGCGTCATGTGAACCAGCTTGAAGACTTGATGGAAAGGACCTCCCAGGTGATCTCTGATCTGACCCATTATACCAGTATCGTTTCTTTGGATGATGGGGAGGGGCATAAGCATAAGATCATCTGCAAGGGGACCGGTTATGTGGTGGGTTATCCGGAGAGCACGGACATTTTAAAGATCCAGGCGATCTTAAAGGTTCTCGAGGAGAAAGAGCGGATCATGGAACTCATCAACCGCACCTTAGAGAAAAAAATAGAGATCTATATAGGCCATGAAATGGCCCTTAAGGATATGGAAAGCTGTTCCCTGGCAATTTCCCATTTTGAAAAAGATGGGATGAAGGGACGTATCGCGGTGTTAGGCCCTACGCGCATGCAGTATGACCGTGTGGTTTCAACCCTCGAATATATCTCGCAGATACTAAGCCGTTAAATCAAAATTATGGATGAACAGAACTCAAAACCTCAGGAAGAAATTTTGTCTCAAGAAGCCCCGGTCGAAGTTGTTACCAAGGCCCAGGACGAGGCAGCAGTGCATAAAGATAAGTATGTGCGGCTTTTGGCGGAATTTGATAATATGCGCAAGCGCCACGAGCGCGAACGCGTTGAATTGATCAAGTACGCGCATGAAGAAGTCATCGTTGAGTGTTTAAAATTATATGATGACCTGGAACGGTCAGTGTCGGCATTTAAAGCCAGAGAAGGGATGGATGCTAATTTAGTCAAGGGACTCGAGATGGTTTATAACAATATGAAGGAATTGATGGGCAAGTATGAGGTCAAGCCCATCGAATCAAAAGGCAAACCATTTGACCCTAACACCCAGGAAGTCTTGATGCAGCAGGAAACCTCGGAATTTCCCGACGGGGTCGTAATGGAAGAGCTGGAAAAAGGATACACCTTAGGAGGCAGGGTTGTACGTACTGCAAAAGTGAAAGTAGCAAAGAATATTAATCCATAAAAAGGAGCAGTTATATGGCAAGAGTCATTGGGATCGATCTAGGAACATCAAATTCAGCAGCAGCGGCAATGGAGGGCGGGCGTCCGGTGATCATCCCCTCAGCCGAAGGTGCCGGGGTATCATCGGGTAAAGCTTTTCCCTCGTTCGTGTCTTTCACCAAGGACGGGCAATTGCTGGTCGGTGAACCAGCCCGCCGTCAGGCGCCGATCAATTCGGAGGGGACCATCTATGCCTCCAAGCGCAAGATGGGTACGGATTTTAAATTCAAGGTATTCGGTAAGGAGTATACGCCCCAGCAGGCTGGTTCTTTTATCCTCCAAAAGATCAAAGCCGACGCTGAGAAATTCTTAGGCGAGACGGTTGACAGCGCTGTCATCACTGTCCCGGCGTATTTTAATGATAATCAGCGTCAGGCTACCAAGGATGCCGGCGAGATCGCGGGTCTTAAGGTTTTGCGCATCATCAATGAGCCGACCGCGGCCTGCTTGGCCTATGGTTTGGATAAAGCAGGCAAAGAGCAGAAGATCATGGTCTTTGACCTGGGCGGCGGTACGCTCGATGTGACTATTTTGGAAATGGGCTGGGATGCAGCTGCCAAGGCCGCGACCTTTGAAGTTTTGTCCACCTCCGGCGACAATCAATTAGGCGGTACGGACATGGACAATGCCTTGATCGATTATATTATCACGGAATTCAAGAAAGAATCCGGTGTCGACCTGCGCAATGACAAGATGTCATTCCAGCGCCTGCGTGAGGCCGCGGAAAAAGCCAAGGTTGAGCTTTCCAGTACGGTGGCCACTGAGGTGAATCTTCCTTATATCACGGCTGATGCCACAGGCCCTAAACATTTGACCATGAAGATCGAGCGCGCGAAACTTGAGAGCCTTATCGCTCCTTTGGTTGACCGCTGCCGCGGTCCTGTGCGTCAAGCCATTAAAGACGCGTCAACGAAACTTGGGGAAGACGTTAAGATCGACAAAGTTGTTTTAGTCGGCGGTCCGACCCGCATGCCCATTGTTCAGCAATTTTTGGAAAAAGAAGTCGGGCAAAAAATTGAAGGCGGCATCGATCCCATGGAATGCGTTGCCTTGGGCGCTGCTATTCAGGGAGCTATCATCACGGGTGATGCCAAAGAAGTGTTATTGCTCGATGTGACTCCTCTTTCTTTAGGGATCGAGACCATGGGTGCGGTGTTTACCAAGTTGATCGAACGCAATACCACTATCCCTACCAAGAAAAGCCAGGTATTCTCAACCGCCGAAGATAATCAGCCGGCGGTGACCATCAGGGTCTTGCAGGGGGAGCGTCAGATGGCCAATGATAATACAGAATTGGGCCGTTTTGACCTGGTCGGTATTCCGCCGGCACCGCGCGGTGTTCCTCAAATTGAGGTGACCTTTGATATCGATGCTAACGGTATCGTGCACGTCGGGGCCAAGGACAAGGCCACAGGCA
>Ga0207034_1029_pt2 | contig 26926 bp, 27 predicted proteins | sample Alteio_BWMinCont_36_FD_153269 | JGI IMG/M metagenome (GOLD analysis project Ga0207034, IMG submission 153269) | Enriched cells from forest soil in Barre Woods Harvard Forest LTER site, Petersham, Massachusetts, United States -... | ecosystem: Environmental > Terrestrial > Soil > Temperate forest >...
CCCCAGTGTCACTAACCCGAACATCGCGGGAAAGTTCTGGGACGTCGAAGACATCGATATGCAAAAGATCACCGCTGCCGATGGGGGTATCCACCGGATGAGCTCGCGCAAGCGTAGCGAGCTGTTCAATTTTTTGGTTAGTCTGTTGTGGGGTTTCGTCTTTTCCCTGGCCGTAAACCGGTTGCCAACTCCCAATTACCAGAACGGCCGCGAGACAGAGAGGCTTCGCCCAAAGCCAGTCCGAAACCCCGCGGACTGTAACATACATCTTCAGAAATGACCCCACACGCACTATGGCTTAGCGGACGTATCGCTGTCAACCCAGAGATTGGCAGGCTCCTAACTGACTCCCATACTTTCGCTTTCTTTTTGGGTACTTCCCGCTATCTCAAAGCCGATTAAGCGCCTGATCTCCAGGCCTCCGCGTGGATGTTATGTATTGCACACACTGGACGTACGGCTCCTGAATCAACACCGAACCGTCCCTGTTTCGGTCGTCAGAGTGGCCGAGTATGCGTCGCTACGCTGATTGTGCGGTCCGGGAGCATCGGACGGCAATGGCGGCGACGTCGCAAGATAGGCTTGCAGCAGAAAGAGCAGGGCATTGGAAGGGATTCGCAGATTGAAATCCACGAAACTGTGAAGCAAGAGCCCGCTCAGCGCCACAATCGCTCCGGCGTGTAACCCCTGAGATAGGTGCCCTTGCTCCGCCACAAAGTTTTTTTGCGCTTCACGATACAGGAACCACAGGAAAAGCGCACCGCACAGACCACCCAGCAGTCCCATTTCCGCCAGCGTTTCAATGTAGTCGTTGTGAACGTGGTCCACCAACTTACCGTCGTAGGCAGTTTCATAGCGCGGATAAACGTCCACCAGCGTTCCCAGGCCGCTCCCCTTGATCGGGTGGTCGAAAAAAATTCCAGCCGCTCCGCGAAACATGGAGACACGACGGCTAAGTGAAACATCCTGGACTTTCAGATTCGAAAATCTGTCCGTTGCCCGTCCCACGCCGACCCAGGTGATGAGAGCTACTGATGCGAGCGCGACAATTGCCAGGCTCGTCATTTGCGCGCCATGCAACTGCCGCTTGCTTCGCACCAGTAGGGCAAGGATTCCCAGTTCGAACCCGGAACTGATGATTCCGCCTCGAGAACTCGAGAGAACGATGGCGCTGATCGGGACGATCGTTAGCAGGATCGTCAGTGGAAACAGGTCTCTCCGCACGCCGCGAAACGCCATCAGGGCCAGACCGACCGGGAGGGTAAGTTCGACGAATCCGGCAAAATGGTTGCGATTTACGTAAGGACCAAACGGCTCAACAGCCATCTTAAGTTCGGTGAGCCAGTAAATCTCATTTCCAGAGGTGAAATGTTGGATGATTCCTAATAAGGAGACCGCAAAGCAGAACAGGATTAAGAACCACGCCAACCCTGTGAGATCTCTCCGGTTCCTGAACGCCTGCGCCACCAGAAAAAAGATTAGAAAATATGCGGTTAGTTTGAGTAGCTCCGTCCGCGTGTGAAACGGATACGCAGTCCCGTGAAAGAGCAGCTGCAGCAAGCCGATCCCGAGAAAACCGAGCAGAGGCCAATTAAGCGGGCTCCATTCAATTTTGGTGTCGCCTTTTTGATAGATCAGCAGCGACCATAAAGAGAAGAGCGCCGCGGCCCCAATTTCTAAAATCGATTGGGACCACACGTCGACCGCGCCTAGAGCCAACACACTGAATGCAAACAGGAAGCACAGTCCGATGCGGAGCACCTTCATCGCGATGGCTGTCCCGTTTGTATACTGTTGGGAACGAGAGAGACGTCCGCAATCCAAACGGTCCCGCTGAGCTTGTTGTCAAAAAGTCTGCTTGGATCGCGAATCAGACGGACGAACAGGAAATGCGTCTCGGGCCCCGTCGACAAATCAGCGTCCACGGACGTCCAAGTGCGCGACCCTGTAAAGTTTTCGGTGAGTAGATTTACCGCGCCAGTGTGGTTTGCATCCGTGATCGAAAACCGCACACCGCTTTCCGTCGTGATTTCCTGAGTACGCATATACACATGAAAATGGTAGCTGCGGTTTGGTTCCGCCGGGACGAACTGCGATGGCTCGACCAAGGCCAGATTACTCCCGCCGTTGAAATCCAGGCGGACGGCACGCGAGCCATTGGGCGCGGGATCGGAATCAAAATCGATCATCGTGCCGGTCAGCGGAGTCCAGCGCCAACCCAAGCCGCCATTTTCAAAATCTGCCTCGAAGTTCCCGTCCCAGACCAGTGAATTGTTCGCAGGACTATCGTGAGGCAGACCCGCCGCAGCCAGCGCTTCTGGCCATTCACGACGCGCATCGTAAGAGCGATCTTCGCGAATAAGGTCTTCGAAAAACGGAAATGCCCGGGATAACGGAAATGGCTTCCGCAGCGCCAGAAGGCGCTGCCAGACGGCAAGAGCTGGTTGCACCTGTTGGATCGACGCGAAGAAATCGAGGGCCTGCAAATACGCATCCTCGTTTGCAGGTAATGCGCGATTAAGAAGATCGTTGACATCCTCACTAGAGCGCCAGGTCCGTGATATGACTAGCGGAAGAAGGTTTGGATCGGTTCGAGCAGCTTGCTGAAATTCACCATACGCTTCCGAGTACTTTTGCTCGCGCAAAAGAAAGTTTCCATAATGAAAAGCGACTTCCGCGGAAACTGGATATACCGATTTCGCTTGCGTGAATGCGTCGCGAGCGCGGACAGCATCCCCGACGGCCTCATACGCGCTTGCTAGATCCATCCAGTAGTGCGCCGAAAGGGGATCGTCGTGCACCGCTTTTTGGAAGTCCGTGACAGCATGGTCTGGGTCGGGGTTCACAAAGTCCCCCTGCCGCAAGAGCCCGATGCGATCCCATCCGGAACCATCTCCAGGTACCAGAGCCGCGCCTCGCTCCATCAAGCCCAGGTTATTTGAGTCGAGTCGATGGTTCGCGAGCCAGAGTTCACCCGCCTGAAAGATAACCACAGCGGCGATGAGAAGTGACGCGGCCAGCAGGATTTTTCGACGCCTCACGATCTCAAACGAAATGTTCATCAAATCGTAATCTGCTACGAGCGTTGGCCTCTTCGCAAGGGTAATCTTTAATCCGCTCGTAGCCAGGCCGAAATGGTCTTGCTGTCAGTTCCAGGCATCAACAGCCCGCTTGATGAACTGGAACGATAAGCTGCCTAGCAGCGTTAATCGGACACTTGGCGTGATAATTGGGTTTATAATCTGGATTCATCGACACAGCAATCGGGTTCGTACCCAATTCTGGTCAGTCGGCGGAGCTATGGCTGGGGAGAGTTTCGTGACCTATTCTCGATCTGCTCGCTCACTGTGGTTCTGCATCCGGTTTTCCTTCACCCTAATTGTTTTGGGATTTGTCGCTAGCTGCGGAAAGGAGCCGCCCACCTACACGATTGGCGGGACGGTCTCGGGTCTTTCCGGCACGGGGCTTGTGTTGCAGTACAACGCCGGTAACAGCTTGCCGGTCAGCACCAACGGGAATTTTACATTTTCCACGGCGATAACTAGCGGTGCCTCTTATAGCGTTACGGTTCTTACGCAGCCTGCCAGTCCGGCGCAGGTCTGCAGCGTGATAAATGGCAGCGGAATCCCGAGTGCTGATGTTACGACCATCCAGGTGGCCTGCATCACGATCTACACCATTGGCGGCACGGTCTCGGGTCTCTCCGGCGCAGGGCTTGTGTTGCAGTACAACGGCGGCAACAACTTGTCGGTCAGCACTAACGGGAGTTTTACATTCTCTCAGGCGATAGCTAATGGCGGCTCTTATAACGTTACAGTTCTTACGCAGCCGTCCAATCCAACGCAGATCTGCACCGTGACAAATGGTAGCGGAACCCCGGCCGCCAATGTTACGAGCGTTCAGGTGGCCTGCATCACTTACTACACCATCGGAGGTACAGTCTCGGGTCTTTCGGGCACGGGACTTGTACTGCAGAACAACGGTGGCAACAACTTGTCGGTCAGCACCAACGGGAGTTTCACATTCATCGCGGCGATACCTAATGGCAGCTCTTATAACGTTACAGTTCTTACACAGCCTACCAGTAGTCCGGCGCAGAACTGCACCGTGACAAATGGCAGCGGAACGCCGAGTGCTGATGTTACGAGCGTTCAAGTGACGTGCACCAATATTACCTACACGATTGGCGGGACGGTGATAGACCTCGCCGGGACCGGCGGTGGCTTACAGTTGCAGGACAATGGCGGCGACACTCTCTTGGTGAATGCCAACGGGGCTTTCACATTTGCCACCGCCCTGCTCCCCCGAAGTGCCTACAGCGTCACTGTTTTTGTCCAGCCCGCCTCGCCGCCGCAGACCTGCAAGGTAACGAATGGCACCGGGACAGCAACAGGTAACATCACAAGCGTCACGGTCGATTGTGGCCAAAACGAATGGATTTGGGAGGGTGGGTCGAACGTGAACAATCAGCCGGGGGCATACGGTACTAAGGGTACGGCTGCTCCCGCCAACATTCCTGGGGCGCGAAACGCGCCAGTTGGTTGGCCCGATGCGGCTGGAAATCTCTGGATGTTCGGTGGGGCTGGCTACGATTCAACGCCATCGGGATTCGGAGCCCTCAACGACTTGTGGAAGTACAGCGCGGGCGAATGGACGTGGGAGGGCGGCCCGAACGTGGTCAAGCAGAAGGGGATCAACGGAACTGAGGGCACGCCTGCTCCCGGCAACATTCCTGGGGCGCGAGACGGGTCTGTTAGTTGGACCGATACGGCTGAAAATTTCTGGCTGTTCGGTGGAGCAGGCTTGGACTCAGCGGGAACGAATGGACTCCTCAACGACGTGTGGAAGTACAGCGCGGGTGAATGGACGTGGGAAGGCGGATCGAGCGTGGTCAACCAGAAGGGAACGTATGGAACTGAGGGCACGCCCGCTCCCGGCAACATTCCTGGGGCGCGAGACGGGTCTGTTAGTTGGACCGATGCGGCTGGAAATTTCTGGCTGTTCGGTGGAGCAGGCTTGGACCCAGCGGGAACGAATGGACTCCTCAACGACTTGTGGAAGTATGAGCCGAACCCCGGCGGATACGTCGCCTGCGCCGGGGTCACGGTGATATCCATTTCTCCCACGGACGTAGTCACCGTCGGCAGCCCTGTCGCGTTGGACGGGGAAGAATTTGCACTTGCAGGAACGACATTCCAAGCATCATCGACCCCAACAACAGACACAATCGATTGGATGATACTCGTAGGCTATAACTTTTCCTTCGAAGATGTGACTTCCGGGTCTGGGGTCTCTGGTTTCGGCATATATTATCCAATGATAGATTACGCAACCGGAACATGTATGATCTCCGCCGTGCCCACTCCTCCTACTGCATTGGGCTTATGGACGTGGGAGGGCGGATCGAGCGTGGTCAACCAGAAGGGGATCTATGGAACTGAGGGCACTCCTGCTCCCGGAAACATTCCTGGGGCGCGAAGTGGGTCAGTTAGTTGGACTGATGCGGCTGGAAATTTCTGGCTGTTCGGTGGGTCTGGCTACGATTCAACGCCATCGGGATTCGGAGCCCTCAACGACTTGTGGAAGTACAGCGCGGGCGAATGGACGTGGGAGAGCGGGTCGAACGTGGTCAACCAGAACGGGACGTATGGCACTCAGGGGGTGGCCGCTCCCGGCAACATTCCTGGGGCGCGAAGCGGCTCTGTCAGTTGGACCGATGCGGCTGGAAATTTGTGGCTGTTCGGTGGGTCTGGTTATGGCTCAGCGGGAAGCACTGGATACCTCAACGACTTGTGGAAGTATAGTTCGGGCGAATGGACGTGGGAGGGCGGATCCAGCGTTGTCAACCAGACTGGGACGTATGGAACTGAGGGCACGTCTGCTCCCGGCAACAGTCCCCCATCGCGATGGCAGGCAGCAGTTTGGACTGACGAGTCGGGGAATTTCTGGCTCTTCGGGGGGAGTGCTGGCAACACCGGGCCGTACCTCAACGACCTTTGGAGGTACGAGCCCTAAGTACTATCGCCTCTGCCAAGAGGTGACTAAACAAGACGTCGCTTTAACCATCGATGGTCCATCCTCGCGGACCTGTAGTCGGATTATCGGACATCTACAGGTCTAGACATGCCCGGTAACCGCGTCAATCAGGACTTACGAGTCATACACCTGCCCAAAGGCATACTGGGGCCGCCAGCACCAGCGGCCTGTAGCCCCTGGGTGTTACCAAACTCAAGTTCACAGACCCTAGCTGTGATGTAAACTCCCTCATTCGTCGTGGTGGAAAAACTGGGGCTAGTCACCCTATCACCATAGAGTTTACAGTGGGCCGGGTAGAGAAGGCCCCGTGACTCATTGGACTTTTGAGAAATCTCCTCCACCTAGCGGCTCGACGAGAAAGGACATCACCAAGTCATTTGTGCATTTTCTGTTCCTTGTGCTAGTTGTAACTCGTTACGATCTGAACCTAATGGATGTGGTGCCCCAAGATGTTCAAGAGCATCAGCAGTCGTGGGCGAGGTGAATAGCCGAATGGAGCGTGGACGAAGACCTGCGTCGATAAGCACAGCAAAGATCTTACTCGTCGAAGATGACCCTCAAGCCCGCCGTGCGTTGCGAATCACGCTTGCGAGGTCTGGCTATACCGTCATCGAGGCGCGGACAGGCGAGGAAGCATGGGAAGAATTCCAGGCGGAAGGTGTTGTTGACGTAATCTTGCTTAAAATGCCAGGAGTCGGCGGTCTGGAGGCCTGCCGTAGAATTCGCAAAATATCGACCGTTCCGATTTTGGGAATCAGCCTCGGCCGCACTCAGGACGAAAAAGTTCAGGCGTTCGACGTTGGTGCCGACGATTATCTTGCGAAGCCCTATGGAATTCAGGAGCTCCTTTCACGAATTCATGCCTTAAGACGCAGAACATTTGGATCGGAAGTCGGCCCGTCGTTTGAATCCGGCGATTTGAAGATCGACTTCGAGCGGCGACGCGTAAGTGTCAGCTCGCAGACCATTCGCCTGACGCCCACTGAATTTGAACTCCTCAGCTATCTCGTGCTGCATGAAGGGAAACCCGTTGACTATCGTACGCTCACTCAATCACTGTGGGGGGCGAGACACACTCGCGAAATCGAGCGCCTTCGCGTCGCGATCAACCAGTTGCGCCGCAAGATCGAATTGCATCCAGCACGGATTCGGTACATCCATACGGACCGTGAGTTCGGCTACCGATTCGAAGCAATGCTGCAAGGGTCGGCCAAGCGAAAACGGAAAAAGTGAGTCTTCTCTCACGCTCAGAGTACTAGCAAGCTACCAAGTTCCGGTCGGTGGGAGCATGTGTGATCTTGTCGGGAACGATTTCACGGGACTGCTAATCACCGGATCTGTAAAGACTACCTACTGGTTGGCCGACAGTCTCGAAAATGAAATTACTCCGCTCTCCGGTGCCTTCACCTTGCATAACGGAAATTCCGATATGTTCGATAGATTTGTTCGCAGCGCATTCTTTGGATGGGCCGAACAAACATATCGATTCGATATGCAAAAGCGCGGCCGCTAGGTCAACACTTTTCATCGCACGTGTTTGCCATTCAACAGCAAAGCAGAAGTTACTTGCCTATCTTGCGCCGGACAAGGATGTCCTGAACGTTTGGGTAGGGACGATTGGCCAGATGGACGATCACGTGCTCCCTGCCTTTCAGGGCCGTGGCATTGCATATTTCTTCTGTCAAGAGATGTGATGCTGGTTGGCATCGACACGCGCCTTCGCGATCTAGGCCTCGCTGACGTATACCTCGTTGACTCACAGAACCTGACGTGGATTCCCAGATAAAGAAAACGTAAGGATTCTATTGCTGAATACCTCCCATCGATAATATGAGTTGGACGATTTGAATAGCGGCTTGTATTTTGTCTTACCACATATTTTCTAATCTTACGCAATCGCCGCGAACTCATTAAATCTATGAGCGCGGCAGGGAGGGAGAGGACACCACATGAATCGATTTAAAACATACTTCTTTAAGTTAACCATAGCCATGTTCGCGGTAGGCCTCGCAGTGTCTATGACGCCTGTCTCAAGAGCGGAGGATCAACCGTCCGGCCAACCGGCGGCCACTCAGCCAGCAACGGCGTCGCAACCAACTTCGGCCTCGCAGCCGACCAGTACGTCGCAGCCTGCGGCCGATACGCAACAGCGCTTACAGGAACTGGAAAATGAAGTAACTGCTCTCCAAAGCGCAATTGCTTCGCTCAAAGCCGATAGCGCACCGTCGATGAAGACGGCAGCCTACGCGCAGCCAGCATCGGGAGTCGCTTCGTATTCTCCTGGCTCCCTGGCGCAGGATGCTGCTGCTCCCGCGAAGATAAGCATCGCGAGCCTACTCGGTCCCGTCACGCTGAGCGGATTCGGCGACTTTTACTATGGATACGACTACAACCACCCGGAAAACAATTCAGCCGGTCTGCGCTTCTTCGAGGCTCCGACGAACGGGTTTGCATTCAATATGGCCGAGTTGATCCTAGACAAGGCAGCCGATGCGACTTCGGCGGAAAGCCGTTTGGGGTATCACATCTCTGCTGGTTACGGCGAAGCTGCGAAAATCATAAACGGCTCTGACGTCGCGTTCACAGACGGCAGCAACTTCTACGTCAAGGAAGCGTACGTTTCGTACCTGGCACCCGTGGGCAAGGGATTGACCGTCACGGTCGGAAAGTTCGTCACGAATGCCGGTGCCGAGGTGATCGAATCCAACGGGAACTGGAACTATTCGCGCAGCATCCTTTTCTACTACGCGATCCCCTACTTCCACTTTGGCGCGAAGGCAGCGTATACCTTCAATCCGAAATGGTCTGTAAATGCCTCTGTGGTAAACGGCTGGAATAACACAAACATTAATCACGATTTCGGCGGGCAAAGCTCAGGGTTGACATATGGTGGCACCGTGACTTATACGCCCAATATGAAGTGGTCCGTCGCAGAGAACTACTATGCAGGCCCAATAATTGACGCTTTCGGGTCCGGCAGCAAAACCTTGAACGATTGGAGGCAGCTATCCGATACCGTCATTGGCTATACGCCGAACGCGAAGTGGGCCTTCCAAGTCAACGGCGATTACGTTTATGGACCAAAGTTTTACTCTGGCAGCGGATGCGGGGATGCGGTCGTGTCTGAGGCTACCGGTTGCGTTGGCGGTCCTGCTATAAACTATTGGGGCGCTGCGGGTTACCTGAAGTACACTATGAGCCCCAAGACGAACTTCGCGGTCAGGTATGAATATTTCAACGACACAGATGGTTACGCCGGCGTGCTTGGCGGAGCCGACGGCTGGGCTCAGGAAGTCACCGGAACTTATTCCTACAACCTGACGAGCGCTTTACTGGTCCGCGGTGAATATCGGTATGATGTCACCCAATTGCCGATTTTCTACACGGGCTCAAGGAACGTCAAGAACCAGAACACAGCTTACTTGAGCTTCGTCTATTCGTTCAGCAGCGCGAATCTGAAGTAGATCGGACAACCGCGGCTTCGTCTCTCTCTTCAAGGAGCTGCAGTTTTCCACGGAATCGGCCGCCCGGCATTCATCGCCGCCCGGCGGCCGTTTTCTTGCGTGTCTTCGCGCCGTCAGATTAGCTCCAAGGTTGAAGTGAACGCATCCACGACGTCCCCGCATCCCTACTGACGGTGAGGGCGCGTTTTGGGTATTCGCGTTCACTAAATTTTCTGGCACGGGCGCAGAACGTCCACTTCAAGGTTGTCACTCGCCCATCAGACGCCAAACCCAATTGAATGTGGTTGCGATTTAGCGATCCCGGCGTGAACTTAGAGGTAAAGCACATAACTTCGCATTATTAGTTGGATTCTCGGACATATACCTGCCTAGTACTCCATATGTCCGGTTTCGGCGTTAATCAGGACTTTGCGGGCAACGAACATGGCGCTCCGGTCCCCGAACGTCAAAGACCACATGACCAACCCTGACCGGCGTGCCATCAATGTATTTCACAGGCACCTACCCGCGCGGAATTCTATCACGGGTAGTCAAAGTGGAGCGCCGCCTCATGGACGGCGTAATCCAATTTAAACTCGCCCTCACCGAAAGACTTATCGCGTAACATGAGGTCCTTCCATTCGCGCTGAGTAAGTGCATACAATCTGCTCAGTGCCACGAAAACCCAAAGTCGACGAATCGCCGAGCCTATTTGATGCCGCACCGAGAACACCGAATCAAGCGGCCAAGCGCCAATCTGACGCCGTGGGTTTACGGATTGGCACTTCGGCCTTTACGGCCGCGGGATGGGATGGTTCTTTCTACCCCGCATGGACGAAGCCGGCCGACTACCTTACCTATTACGCCACGAAGTTCGATACCGTCGAAGTGGATTCCACCTTCTACCGGACTCCTCCTCCAGCCACTGTCAACGGCTGGGAGCGCAAGACTCCTGAGGACTTCATTTTTGCAGTCAAGGTTCCGCAGGTCATCACGCACGAAAAAATGCTTGTGGATTGCGAAGCTGAACTTGAACTGTTCGTCAGCACCATGCACTTTCTAGGTAAAAAGCTCGGCCCAATGCTCCTACAGTTCCCATACTTCAACAAAAAGGCGTTCAAGAGTGGCAGCGAGTTCTCAGCACGGCTGGGAAGTTTCCTCAAACGAACAAAGAAAATGCCGTGTCGCTTCGCCGTCGAAATCCGGAACAAGAGTTGGCTGGACGCGCGGTTCGCGGCTCTGCCTCGAGATCACAACGTTGCACTTGCTCTCCAGGATCAATCTTGGATGCCACGGCCAACTGAAATCTTCGAGAGGTTCGATCCGATCACTGCCGATTTCACATATGTGCGCTGGCTGGGCGATCGCAAGGGCATCGAGGAACGGACAAAGATGTGGGACAAGACGATCATCGATCGGCGCCCTGAACTCATCGAGTGGGTCGAAATCTTGAAGAAAGTTCAGAAACGCAAAATCCAGATATTCGCTTACGCGAACAATCACTATGCAGGGCACGGACCGGACACCGCCGAACAGTTTAAGAGGATGTGGCGAGCCACGAGCGCGGAATCATAACTTACCCGTTCGACTCATGATAAATAGCCCAGCCACAAGGAGGATGATTCCAGCAAGGATGGCGCCAAGAACGACGGCAAGAACGGCCCTGTCATTTTTCTTTTGACCGAGCGGGCGTGGTTCATTGACCGTCACGGTTTTGCGACCTCGGCGGGCCATAAGTGACGGGAATGTACTTCACTACTCGGCAATAAGCAATGGATTTGCCATGAATGCTTTCTAGGAAACGAACCGGCCACCCGCGAGCCTCACACGATATGATCGTTTACATTTTCGGCGGCATCGCATGGACCGGCGCCAGCGTGCTAAAGCCCCGCCTAGGATCTCACAGGAAACGGACCAGCGATTATATCGTTGGGAACTTCAACTAGGAAAACCTCGTGGCATTTTAAGCATTCAACTTCTTGCTGCACCATTATGCCTTGCTGCGGGCGGAAACGAATATGAACAACCTGTTTCTCTTTGCAATCGGAACATACGACCGTCTCCACCCAAAATCGCCCATGTTTGGAAGGAGCCATTCCATTTACCTCGATATCAACTTCGCGCATTTTATCACGGCAAATGTTTATCTAGTATTTAGCATCTGTTTCCTCAACACAAAATGGGAACCTTTCTGAGCGAGGCGGTGTCTTAGTCACATGGTCGTCTACATTTCCGGCGGCATTGCGGGGCTCTGCGCCAGCGTGCTTTTAATTGCCTGGGTTTTCCGTCAGAACTTTTGAGAGACCTTGAAGCTGGCAAGACTGAAATGGTGTGTTCTGCACGGCCGGTAACGAAGCGGAATTCCATGTTGGCCCTGGGCCAGTGGATGTCAGAGCGGCAAAGACCGAGACGTTGATTCCGCCTGTCCATACCGCAGTAACCTGGAAAACATCGTAGGTGGCCGTCACATTGATCGTGCGCGTCGTATTCGATGTGCCGCTATGGGAAATCCAGAACCTCAACGTCGCCGCTCGCATTCACAATGCCCTCGACGGTGATAACCATGGAAGCCGGGGCGCCGACGACTAAATAGACCAGCGTGATCGACGACGTGGCTACCAGGCCGTTCGGAACGGTGACCGGCGTGCCACTCTGCGAAAACATCAATGATGTCGAGGAATTCATCGAAACTAGTGTTCCTCGGAATGCGCACTGATGAAAGGCCAAACTCGGGTGGCGGACAAGTACTCCACGCGTCCGAGAACGGCGTCGTTATGACATTAATCAGGACTTAGGTTCTGCGGTTACTACGGATTGACGGGAAGCTACCGGAGGCGCTAAACGATCAGTGTTCCAGTCGCAATTCCGGTCAAGGCGCCTAGGGGGATGCGGAGCCGAGTTGCGCTTCGGTCGAACTGGGGTTGTTGCCTCTGGAGATGACAACCCAAGCCCAGTCTGATCATGGCCGCGATATTCAGAGAAAAGAAGTGTTGAGGCTTCGCTGACACGAATTCTTGATGCGGGAGTCGCCCATGCCGCCCCGAGGAAAATCACCTTTCGATCTACAGACTCTTCTTGCCAAGGTCGGGTTGCCAGGTACAGCTTTGGAGTACCGCAACGGTCAGAGCGTTTTCACGCAAGGGGACCCCGCTAAGACTGTCTTTTACATTCAGAAAGGAGGGGTGAAGCTCTCGGTCTTGTCCCGCGGTGGCAAGGAAGCAGTTATCGCAATGTTGGGCGCGGATAGCTTCCTTGGCGAGGGATGTCTGGCAGGTCAGCCTGTGCGCATGGCGACTGCGACCGCCATAGGATCCAGCAGCATGATTGGAATTAAACACAAGGAAATGATACGCGCTCTCCATGACCAGCACGTGTTTTCTGACTTTTTCATACGGCATGTGCTTCAACGCTGCATTCGAGTCGAGGCCGATTTGGTGGATCAACTTTTCAACTCGAGCGAGAAACGGCTTGCCCGCGCGCTTCTTTTGATCGCACATTATGGCAGTCAAGGCGAACCCAAAATTGATATCCCAAAGATCAGCCAGCAAACGCTGGCCGAAATGATCGGTACAACTCGTGCGCGAGTGAGTTTCTTTATGAATAGGTTTAGGAAGTTGGGCTTCATTGAGTACAACGGGGGATTGAGGATTCACAATTCCTTGCTTGGTGTCGTCCTGAACGAATAGCGCCCCCCCTTTGCGCGTGTGGAGGTTGCAATCGGACAGAGATTTTGCACCAAGACGACTGAGAGAGTCTACATCGCAGCAAACCGCTGTGGAATCGACTTTCGTCGCACACGGCGAAACTCAGTCAGTCCTCCCACCAGGTAGCACTTCATCATGTGAGGCTGGAGCCCGATAATCGGACAAATAGCCGGTCAAAATCCAAACAAGCAGGAAACTACTACAAAGTTGGGAGGGTGACGCAGGCGTTCTCACTAGCGGGCGTGGCACCGGTGACATCGAAGTGAATGACGCCGGGTTCATCGCTGCAAAAGCTGCGCATGCCTGTATTGCCGATGGTTATCGGGACCGAGGCTATCAGGTAATCGAGAAAGCCCGGGGCGGTGCAACCGCCGGCAAGCGCCACTGGCGTCGTCCCTGTAAAGATATAGGTGTAGCCGCTCTTTTGGTATGGAGCACTCGCTATATTCGGATCCAGCAAATCAGCAGCATCGCACGTCGGATTGCCTGCCGCCGGAGCACCCAGGTTGGTCAACGCCGGTGGGTATCCATCAGCGTACGTGGTCTGAAAGATTACGGAAGCGGTTGTGATCGTTCGCACGCCACTGACTGCAGCGGCTTCGTTGGCCGCAATGCGCGATCGCAACAGATTTGGAATGGCGATGGCCGCGATGATCAAAATAATCGCGATGACGATGAGAAGTTCGATGAGCGAGAAACCGAAGTCGCTCCGCAGAGCCTTGCCTTGCCGTGCCGCGCTTCCCGATTTGCGGTCATTTTCGGTTCGCATGGCTGAGCTCTTTGAGTCTCTGAATCCTTGGCCTTAAAATGAAACGGGGAGGAGCAGAGCTCCTCCCCGATTTTCACAGGCAGTCTTACTGGAGCGCCGGGCTTACAAGGGTCGGTGTCGAACCGTCAGTCGTGAAGCGAATGACGCCGGACTGGTCCGTGAAGAATCCACGCTGACCGGTCTGACCGATGTTTGCAGGCACTGTGCTGATCGTGTAGGTCTGGAAACCCGTGCAACCACCAACGGCTGGTGTCGCGGTCGCGCCGGTGTACGTGAATATGTAACCGCTCTTGCCAGGCGCAGCAGTTGCACCAGCAAGGACTGGGTCAATCAATTCCGCCAACGCGCAGACCGCAGCAACGTTTGTCGGACCGCCCAGGACGGCCATGCTGGTCGGATACTGCACACCCCAGCTCGTGTAGTAGTTCACTGAAGCAGTGTTCAGTGTACGCATCGAACCGACAGCCGAAGATTCGTTGGCCGCGATCTTAGCGCGCAGCAAGTTCGGAATTGCGATGGCCGCGATGATCAAAATGATCGCTACGACGATCAGCAACTCGATTAACGAGAAACCTTTCTGTTTCTTATTCATTCGACTCTCCTTGGAGCATTACTCTGAACTGTTCTGATTTAGATTCTGGCGGCTACGCCATGATGTAGTGCACCAGGAAGGCCACAACGCGCACTAATGTACCTATTTATAAAATAACTTTTATATAACCTACCTTCAATGACCTACGGTCATATGTGATTACACTTCTCCGGCACTAACTCGTATGATTTCCACGAAGTCCTTGAATATTGACACTTTGTGTCCGCAGGAAGTGACCAAAAACGCTTGCCCGATCCCGTTTCGAACTCTTCCTTCGCCCGCTGACCCATCGTCTCAACCGCAAGTCGCCCTGGCCTCCTTGGGGTGGTAGTATGGGTCGTTTTTGTCCTTAAGTGGAGCGCGATACAGGAACTCGGACTAGTCAGTCTGTTCTGGGTTTCCCACAGTTCGTCCAACTTGCTTCCACGGTACAACGCCAAAAAAAGCAGCGCCATGAGTAAGATCGCACGAATAACTAGCGGGCCTAGGGTGCGCCGGGCTAACTCCTGATAAGCCGTGCCGTCTTAGACGGTCGACGCAACACCCTCTAATCGATTGATCGGCCAACACTTCTCCATGGAGAACCGCTCTGTTGGGATTGTATGCATTAAACCTATAGGGGGTAGTGTTTTTGGTTTACTCAACAGTCGCGAATGACCTTAGTGTTCTAGGCTGTCGTAAGGGGACTTCGAGCTGGTGTTGCGTCGACCCATTGAGACCACCTTGTTCTTGGGGAACAATCACGCATCCGACTCCAACAGCTTAGCCTTAGTGGCCGGCGGCGGTTGGCTCCGGTATGCCACATGCCAACAACTTCGCCAACTGCTGTGGGGTTACGGGGCGGCTGAAATAGAAGCCTTGGGCCTCGTCGCACTGGCGGTCTTGAAGAAATGCAAGCTCCTCTTGCGTTTCAACGCCCTCCGCAACGACTCGCAGGTTCAGGCTTCGGCCGAGGCTGATCATTGCGGTTACGATGGGCGCTTCGTTGGGCGCTTTGGTGATCTGCCGGATGAACGACTGGTCGATCTTCAAAACATCCATGGAAAACTTTCTGAGGTAACTCAAACTGGAGTAGCCAGTGCCGAAGTCGTCCACCGCCAGTTGCACTCCTCTGGCTCTGAGTGATTTCAGGATGGACTCCGTGGAGGCAGGATGCTTCATCAGAACGCTTTCCGTCAGTTCGAGTTCGAGAAATCTTGGATCTAAGCCGGCTTCGTTGAGAATTCCGAAAACGCCTTCCAGAAACTTCTCGTTCCGGAACTCCATCGCGGATACATTCACTCCAATCGAAACCAGGGGCAGGCCGGCATCAAGCCACATACGTGCTTGCGTGGAAGCTTGGCGAAGAACCCATTTATCGATCGCCACAATCAAGCCGGAGTCTTCGGCGACGGGGATAAATCTGGCAGGAGAAATCGCCCCCTGATTGGGATGCGTCCACCGTAACAACGCTTCCGCGCCGGTGATCTCTCCGGTTTTGAGACTCACCTTCGGCTGGTATACCAGCGAAAATTCGTTGCGTTCCAGGGCGCGCCGCAGACTGTCTTCCATAGATTGCCGCTCGACAGCCCGGACGTTCATGGCGGGCTTGAAAAATTGGTAGCTCTGACGCCCGTTTTCCTTAGATTGGTACATAGCAGTATCAGCGTTCTTGATGAGCGCCTCGGCGTCCAGACCGTCGTCGGGATAGACACTCACACCGATGCTTGCAGTGACGTAAAGTTCGTGCTGGTCGATAGAATGGGCCTCCGCCACCGCCTGCAGCAACCTTCTTGCCGTAATCGCAGCGTCCTCCGAGTGGGCCATTTCTGAAAGCAATACGACGAACTCATCGCCGCCCTGGCGGCTGACCGTGTCCGTGGCGCGCACACACTTCACCAAACGTTCCGCGACGGACTGAAGGAGCTTGTCGCCGATCGGATGTCCCAGAGAATCATTGATGTGCTTGAAACCGTCCAAATCTAAGAACAGGACTGAAACCTTCTTATCGACGCGCGGCGCGGAAATGATCGCCTGATTTACACGGTCATTCAGAAGCATCCGATTTGGCAAGCCGGTAAGAAAGTCGTGCTGGGCCGAGTAGGTCAGTTGCGCCTCGCTTTTTCGCAGAGCCTCCTCGGCCGTCTTGCGGTCAGTAATGTCGCTGTTAATAATAAGGATTCGGGCCGGCGCGCCAACAGTGTCCCGTTGCAAGGCCCAGCGAGCGCCAACATTTATCCGGTCGCCGTCCCGCGTATGGTGGATCACCTCGCCCTCCCAGTGGCCCTGCTGGATCACTCGGGCTTCGATCTCTTCGAGCGGCTGTGCGGAGCTCTCCTTAAGCAACTCAAAACCGATCTTTCCAACGGCTAGTTGAGCCGGCCAGCCGTACATCCCTTCGGCGCCTCGGCTCCAGAACAATATGCGGCTATTCATGTCGCGCACAATAATCGCGTCGTGCGCGAGGTCGAGCAATGCAGCCTGTTGAGCAAGGACAGCCGTCTGCCGTTCCAGAGCTTGAGTCCTTTCCACAACACGACCCTCCAACTCCGCGTTGAGTGTTCGAATTTCAGTTTCTGCCGCCCTGCGCTGGGCGTACTCCGCGTTCAGTTTTCGGGTGTTTAACCACACCAGGAACGCAAAAACTACAACGCTGGCGGCGCTATAAATGGCGAGACCCAGTCCCATTCCGTAGAATCCTGACCGTTCGCCCTTCAAGAAAATCCAGCCGAGAAAAATCGGAATAAGGAAAATCGCGGGGAGTAATCGGCGGGCCATCACGCTTCCCGACCCCTCACCGGTGAGGTCACCTGCGATACCACCATGAGGCCGAGCAAAGAAAATGGCTCCGCTCAATAGAAACAGAGCGACCGCCACGGGCATCGGTATCCGCGTATAAAGCCACACTTTATTTGGCACCGTTGCATGGTACGCGTAACTGGTGAGCACAAGCAGGGATACCAGCGCGGGCCACAAGCTCAATCCCTGCGATGGCCTGCGTCCACGCTTCGTCTCCCGTTCCAAAAATAGAAGGCTCAAGCCAATCGCGATGAACGATGCTGACGAGGTCGGCGACATGCGACCGGCAAAGGAAGTGCCTGCGGCTGACGCTTGTCGGGCAAAAAGCAAATGGTCGATCCCCCAATTTACGCTAAGCAAGTATTCCATGCGTGTAGCCGTACCAAGCGTTGTGACCAGGATCGCCAGGAAACGCGCTAGATGGCGCACTGGGGCTCGAGCAGTACCGGGAAACAATATCAACAAAGACACTCCCGAAAGGGCCAGCAGCAGCGCTGAATTGGGGCTTGCGGCGACACTTCCGGGGAAAATGGATTTCAATGATTCAATCTGAAACGCCCACCCACAGAGAATCAGTACTCCCATTGCTATAGCAGCAATCGCTGACACTCTGCAGTAGATCCGCATAAATTCAAACCACAAAGCGCCTGGGTGTGACGTCGAAGGCTCGGATTTTAAGGGCGTTATAATCCCCATCTGTAGCGTGACTACCAAGCATCTATGGCGATAAACATTAGTCTGCCTGAAGGTGGAGCAAATCGAAGCGAGTTTCGCAGGCGAGGGTGACTAAGCAATCAATCTCGCAAATTGAACTGCTGGGAACAGACCAGCAATAAATAGAAAGTCCGCCCTCAGACTTGTCTAACTCCTGATAAGTCGGATAGCCGGACGTATTAAACGCAAGCGCGGGTAGCATGTTCAGATTGTGCGATTGTGAACAGACAGGAAGCTGGGGTGGCCTTAAATTGTCCTCGATAAAGCGACGGTCCGATGGTCGCAATGAATGTTCCGGGCGTTAAATTGTTCAACGACTTACTGAACGGGAATAGTTGATCCCCATGGGTCCCAGGTCCTTTGATTTCAGCGATTCAGTTCAACAACTCGAAGTAAGTTTACAGCCGAAGATTCCGAAACGATTGGGCGCGGACTGGTAGCCCTTTATTTATATATGCCTGGGAGACAAAAGGGCAAACACCATTTAACCGTGATCGCTGAATCTCTACTGGCCGCTCGCGTTGTTCTGAGCTTTGACAGAGGGGGAGGTATTTTCTTCACAGGCAGTGAGGAGGTACCAGATTTGCTTTGCGGGAAGTGTGAATGGATTCTTGTGAGTGGAAGGCTCAGAGGACACCTCGGCGATTTGGTGCTCAAATGCCCCCACTGTAGCGCCTTTAATGACACATCGTTCCCTTTCACGCCATAGAGAGATTAACCCGGCGATCGCAGGTCGGACCTTACTCCTCGGTGTAGTGTCCATTCCAAGTTGGACAAATGAGGGTACCAGGGGACACTCCTGGTTAGTCGGATTCTTGGGCAAATACCGGCCCAGTACTGCACTTGTCCATGTAATTAATCGGGCATTAGGCAACAATTGTGGTCTGAGCGCTACTCATTGAGAGTTGCGACCTATGTGCGGATGGGCCGCATCGACAAAGAACCCAAGCTGAATGGCCATTACAGCTCACCACCTATATGGGAAGAGTGCTACTCGTTCAGGACAACACTGAGCAAGGAATTGTGGATCCTCAACCCTCCGTTGTATTCAACAGAGCCCAGCTTCCTGAATTTGTTCATGAAACCACTGACTCGCCCGCGGGTTGTCCCAATCATTTCGGCTAGAGTTTGTTGGCTGATCTTGGGAATATCAGCTTCTGGTTCGCGTTGCTTGCCATAGTGCGCGATCAACAGGAGTGCACGAGCCAGCCTTTTCTCGCTTGAGTTGAAAAGTTGATCCACTAAATCCGCTTCCACTCGGATTGTGCGTAAAAGTATATGTCGTATGAAAGCTCCGGAAAACAATCGCTGCTCGTGGAGGACGCGCATCATTTCTTTCTGTTCAATTCTATGGATCGCGCAAGGTCCAATCGTGGTGGCAGTGGCCATGCGCACACGCTGACCTGCCAGACATCCCCCGCCGAGGAAGCTGTCCGCACCCACCATTGCGATGACCGCTTCCTTCCCGCCAGCGGATAAAACAGAGAGCTTGACCCCCTCCTTTCCGAATGTAAAAGACGGTTGTAGCGGGGCCCCCTTGCGCGAAAATGACTTGCCCGCCCCGGTACTCCAAAGGATTGCTTCGCAGGCCGACTTTGACAAGAAGAGCGTGCATATCTGATGAGGACGACTTTATTCGGGGGGCATGGGTACCACATCTCTATGAAGAATTCGCGTCAGCTATGCCTCAATTGCATCTCGGATATCCCAAGTTGCGCTGGGGTTGTTGGTGGTCAACAACTCCAGTTTGCTTGTGGAGCAATTTGGCCTGCTGGGCGCAACCCATTTCAGGCCGCAGTTGCGTTCAAAACCGATATTTAGCGTCCCCAGAGTTGCTTCTCAATCCGCAGTAACCGCATCGGTAAGTATGCGCAGGGTTATTTTCCACGGGTGGCCTTAACCATCCCCCCCCCTTGCGGGTGTTTGCTGCCACGCAACGTGTTCACCCATAGAGTCCAACAAAGAACTGGTGCGCCAGTATATGCGTTGGATGATCGTACAGCAGTACGCCGTGGGACAAATCCCGATAATTCGGAATCATGTTCCAAACAGGGCAGCATTGATTCAGGAGGGGGTGACAGCAAATAGCGTGGCTAGGAATCATAAATTAAAAAAGCAGAGAGACAACAAACCACTCGCCAGCGTCAAGAAAGAAATGGCGCGGCCCAGGTTCGTTGAGTCTGCACGCAAAGAGGAGGAAGAGGCTAACCACTGCGTCATGAGGCATGACAGCTTTATGAACACATAACGCGGCGACTATTTCGCCATCACTTTGAACGATGCCTCGCTGAATTCATCCGATTTCCCAATCCGAGACGACCTTATCTCTTTGACAGTGTCGTCGAGGAAGCCGACATCGTGCCAACTCCTGGTTAGTCGGATTACCGGAGATATACCGGTCTAGTATTAATTGACAAATAATCAGGACCGGATTACAAGTTCACTGTTGCGAACGCCATTCCGCTGTTGCCTTCTCCCAAGATGCGCAACGGGATTGCGTGACAATCAAACGGAGGTTGTTACTCTGCCGAGTAACCGCCTCTGTCTACCTCTCCGGCACGGACTCCCAGACAAGTCCTTTCCTAGTACCCCCCGTCAATCCTTTCCCATTTTCGCGTTCCTATCCGCTATCCCCTCACTTGGGATACCAATCCAGCAGACGGACCTCGACTCCGGAGCCTTCAAGGTCCTTCGCAAAAACATTAATGTCGGAACCGCGGTAGTGGTATGGGATTGCGATCTTCGGGTGAAAGGCCTTCACTGCATCTGCGGCCTCGTCAGGGGTCATTGTGTAGGGCAAATTCATGCACACGAATGCCACGTCGATATTTTTCAGCGCGCGCACCTCTGACGTATTCTCCGTGTCGCCCGAAAAATAGAAACGCTTGCCGCCGTAGCTAAGCACGTAGCCGTTACCCCGCCCCTTATCGTGATAGAACTGCCCGGCCGCTGGCCCGCGCGTCAAGTTGTACATGGGGATGGCTTCGATGGTCCATCCGTCCCAGGTTTTGGTTTCGCCGTTTGAGATTGGGCTGGCAGTGGTAACGGTTTTTGCCACAGCAGGTGGCGCCATGATCTCCGTGCTGCCTTTGCTGACGGCCTTGATGAGATCGGGATCCATATGGTCGCCATGAATGTCAGTAATGAGAATCAAGTCCGCCGACGGCAGCCCATCCACCTTGGCGGGCTTGGCCGGATCGAGATATATCACCTTGTTGCCCGCTTCAATCATCAGGCAAGCATGATAAATCGGCGTTATCTTCACCGGACCTGATGACGTTTGAAATGTCTGCGTCGGGCGCGCGGCTTGGCCTTGCGCGGAAATTGCAAACGCGGCGCACACAGCAAAAGCCGAAACCTTCAGAGCAATTTTCATTTTCCATCCTCGAAATTTAGTTTGCCCACAAAATATCAATATGTCTCGATGACGATCCTCGCCGGATCTTCACCTCTCGCCGAACCGGTAGACGACACCCACGGAGAAAGTGCTCGTGAGCCGATTGAACTGATAGTTGGGAAAAAAGTCAGAATGTCCGAATTGGGCCTCAATTAGACGAATCCCTAGATGCTTCCACCTGTTGTAGTCGATCCCGCCGCCGCCCTGCCACATGACTGCGGCGTAGGTGGGTTCGCTGGCAGCGAACCCTCCGAAAGCAGGAATCGAGTTTCGATAGAGGCCTGCGCCGATCACAAATTCACCGAAAGGCGTCACCTTGCGATGGCCGAACGGATAGAATTTGGGACCAAACAGAATTCCTGAAACGGACGTGTTTCCCAGGAAATATTGATTCTGGCGCGTCTCCGAAACCTGCACCTCCCCGCCCAGCCATCGAAGAAAATTATAATCGGCTGAGAAATACCCTCCCTTCATCCCCAGTGTCGCACCATCTACGTCATAGAATCGTCGATAGGTAAAGCCGCCAGAGAGCTCAACCTTGGGCGTGGAATAAGTGCGCTTCACCTTCGCGGTCTTGCTCGGGGGCGGAGTCGCGGGCGTCGTCGCGGGCGTGTCCTGTGCCACCGTCGGCGCAACGAGCAGAACGAGCAAACCGAAAAACCCCAATAACTTGGTCATCTACAAAATCCTCCTCAAGAATGCATGCGGGAAGCGTCTGTGCTTGGAAGGCATCCCATACCTCCCGGGTTGGCCTGCTTTCACACTTAAAGGGCAGGAGGCGGAAATTCGTCCGCTTGGGGAATATCTCAGAACCGAAGCCGCGTGGAAACAAAAAAAGCCTGGCACGGGGTGCTGCGCAATAACTTGGACCTCCGGGGGCGCCCGCGGCACGGGAGCCAGCCATGTTCTCGATGATACCGATTGGCCGGGTGGATCTGATGTTTAGCCGTCGCGGCACCACGGTCTTGATCCTTCAGTTCCGCCACGCCCGTGGTAAGTGCTCGAATTTGACGAGAACACGTCGTGTTTTCGCATTCTGCTAGACAGTACATCATCATCGGCATGGGAGTGTATGACAGTACCCCTTAGGCTCCGCAAATCGGCTTTTCAAAGCGGGCCGCCGCCCTACAGCGAATAAGGCCCGCGATGCGGCCCACATCTGCGACACTATTTTGGTTATCAGAACTTGCGCTCTTCGCGCGGATTGATGGCGTCAGATGGACTTGATGCGTCGCATTTTGGTGAGCGCCTCGGAAAACCGCTGGCTGCGGGAACGGGCGCCGCGCTATCGCTTCATTCGCAGCGCCGCTTCCCGATTTCTTCCCGGAGAGAACGTTGAAGACGCGCTCGCGGCCGCTCGCCGTCTCGCCGATCACGGGATAGGCACTCTGCTCACGCAGCTTGGGGAGAATGTAACTGTTCGCGCCGAGGCCGAAGCCGTCGTCGCGCAGTATCTCAACCTAATAGAACGCATCCGAGTCGCGAGCCTGCCCACAGAAATCTCCGTAAAGCTTACTCAACTCGGCGTTGATCTCGATCGCGAGTTCTGTTTCTCCAATCTCGGTAAGCTCATCGGAAATTTGCCTCTTGCCGTGGACCATACCCCCGGCGAGAGCATCGAGAAAACACTTTGGATCGATATGGAACAGAGCAAATATGTCGACGTCACGCTCGAATTGTACGGCCGCATGCGAAAAACAAATCAAAATGCGGGCGTTTGCGTCCAGGCCTATCTCCGTCGCACGAAGAAAGATGTCGAGTCGTTGATTTCGATGGGTGCCTCAGTGCGTTTGGTGAAAGGAGCCTATAGCGAGAGCCCTGAAATCGCGATTCCGAAAAAAAAGGATGTTGACGAAAACTATTTCCGCCTGGCGCAAATGCTGTTGGCTCCCGAGGCTCGCCACGAAGGTGTCCGTGCCGTGATGGCCACGCACGATCCACAATTGATCGGCCGAATCATCGAATGGGCTGCGTCGCAGGGAATTGCGAGAGACCAGCTTGAGTTTGCGATGCTCTACGGCATCCAACGCTCGGAACAGCTGCGCCTCGCTCGTGAGGGTTATCGGACTGGGGTGTTGGTTTCCTACGGCACGTTCTGGTTTCCGTGGTTCATGCGGCGGCTTGCAGAACGCCCGGCAAACGTTCTTTTTCTCGTACGTAATCTGTTTTCGCGGTGATCGCTCTTAGTGGGTTTGTTCGTCTTTTTCGACCTTCCCGTCGCGCACGCGGATGATCCGGTTCGCATGCGCCGCGATGTCCAGCTCATGCGTGACGAGAATGATCGTATTGCCGCTCTGATGCAGGCGCGCGAACAGCGCCATGATTTCTTCTCCTGTCGCGGAATCCAGATTCCCGGTGGGTTCATCAGCAAGCAGTATGGAAGGATTGTTCACAAGTGCCCGTGCAATCGCCACTCGCTGTCGCTGGCCGCCGGAAAGCTCGTTCGGCTTGTGCATGGTCCGGTCGGTGAGGTCCACCTGGGCAAGCGCTTTCCTCGCTCGATCCAATCGTTCCACGGAGGGCGTGCCGTTGTAAATCATAGGCAGCTCCACGTTGTGCAACGCGGTCGCGCGCGCCAGCAGGTTGAACGTCTGGAAAACGAAGCCGATCTCTCGGTTCCGGATAGCGGCAAGCTCGTCGTCGTTGAGCTGGCTCACGAGCCGCCCGGCGAGCCAGTAGTTTCCCCTCGTCGGCGTGTCGAGGCAACCGATCAGGTTCATCAGCGTGGATTTTCCTGAACCAGATGGCCCCATGATCGCTACATATTCACCCTTGTGGATTACCATGCTCACGCCCCGCAGGGCGTGCAGATGCTCGGTTCCCATTTCGTAGGTCTTCCAGAGATCGTCCGTCTGGATGACTACATTGGAATCCACTAAGTCCTGGCGGAAATTTTGCGCGCCGACTTCTTCGACTGGCATTGCACTCCTCTAGATGTTTGCGCGACCGTCTTAGCTGGACGACTCCGTAGGCTTCGGCACGGAATTGTCGATCTTGATCTTGCTGCCAGGCCGCAGCGTGCGAAGTGCCTTATAACTGCCGATCACGATTTGATCGCCTTCCTGTAAGCCGCCGTCGATTTCGATGTCGGTCACGCCCGAAATTCCGGTCTTCACTGGGACAAATTGAGACTTGTTCCCGCGCACCACGAAGACCCCCTGAATATCGACTTTGTCTCTACCTGCGCCCTCACTGTTGGATGCTGCAAGCGTCACACTGCTGCCGGTGCCGTTCTTCGCTTCGTCCAACTCCTTTTGAGAACGTTCAGCGATCGCCTGGATCGGAATCGTCAGGACATTCTGTTTCTGCGCCGTTTGGATCTTGGCCGTCGCCGAAAGCCCAGGGCGCAGCGAATCCGGCGGAGCATCGAGCGTGATGACAACCTTGAAATCACGAGCTTCCTGCGTGTTAGCCGTCTCTGCGGTCATAGCTGCCTGGCCGGAGGTGCGCAGGATGGCAAGTTGGCCCACTTCTGTGACGCGGCCTTTGAACACGGTGCCGGGAACGGCGTCGATCGTCACATCGGCCGGCTGACCATCGCGAATACTCGTGATGTCTGTCTCATCCACCTTTACTTCGGTGGTCACCACGCTCATGTCCGATATCGTTAGGATCGAGCTCCCGGCCGTGCCTTGAATGCCCGGCACGACATTCTCTCCCACGCGCACGGCGATGTAACTCACGATGCCGTCAATGGGAGCGGTATAAGTGGTTTTTCGCAGGACGTCTTGCGTATGCTTCAACACCGCTTGCCCCTGATCGAGGTTCGAACGTGCCTGGTCGCGCGTCGCGCGCGCCTGATCCACTTGCGCCTGGCTCGCAGTCACCGCCGCGACCGCACTGTTGTACGCAGCCTTCGATGTGTCGTAATCCTGCTTCGAAATAAGCTGTTCCTTATACGATTCCTCCCCGCGCTGCCAATCAAGTTTCGCCTTGTCGAGATCGGACTGGCGCTGAGCCAGCGTGGCAACCGCCGAATCATATGCGGCCGCTGCGGCCTTCATACCCGATTCCGAAGCGCTGATGCCGGCGATTTGTGCCTGGACGTCCGCGCCCGGCTGAATGTTCTCCAGATGAAGCAGGACGTCCCCTTTTTTCACGTGGTCGCCTTCTTTGACCACAATGTCAGTGATTTTCCCAATGCCCTCGCCCAGAACGTTCGTATAGTTCTTGGGCCGGATTTCACCTGAGGCGGTTACGAGAGACGTCAGATCCTGACGCAGCACGCGCCCCGTCTGCACCATAACCACGCCCTGATTCAACTTGTGGATCGTGTACCAGGCAACGCCTCCGATAAGGAGAGCCACACCGACGCCGATCCCTATTTTTTTCCACGTTTTCATTACGCTAACCCTTCTTTTGAACGGTTCTCGAGCTACCCTCACATCCGCTTACTCTATACATACGCCGCAACCCACCAGAATGTTTCTCACCTCGGCAACCTAGAAGACCCAGAATGGCTCGGCACACTTGCTCGCCGGACCCCTTGCCGCGTTCCAAACCCCGAAACCCACGCCCGATGGCTGCCAGCGCAACCATTGCCCTGTCCAAATATTCTAGTTCCATTCCGCTCCATAGGAGAGGAAAATCGTAACCGGTGCGCTGCGGGCGCCTCGTTTCGTAGAACGGCTGGGTCACACGTCCTACACTCTCTCCCGGTAATTGCGGGGTTGCCCTTTCCCGGATCGAGTGCCCAAGGCAACCCGTTGGGCTTCACTGGATTCCAAGCGGTGGTGGGAACCAGACCTCGGAATGTTGTATTGACCTGTACTTAAGGACAGGTTAAGATTTCTAATCGGAAAAGGTGCAGCTATGGACCGGTCCGCTAGGACGTTCTTAACTATTTTTTCGGCGGGCATTTTAGCCCTTGCTTCCACTCCATACGCCACAGCCGCGCGACAAGAGGCGCAGCAAGACCAGCCAGCCCAGCAAAGCCAGCCGGAACAATCCAAAAAAAACTCTAAAGCCAAGTCAAAAAGCGATAACGCGCTAAAGAAGGAGCTCGAATCACCCTACAAAAAGTGGCTGGATGAGGATGTCGTTTACATCATCTCTCCTGAAGAGCGCCACTCCTTCCTGCACCTTTCGACAAATGAGGAACGGGAGCAATTCATCGAATCGTTTTGGCAACGGCGCAATCCTGATCCTGACTCCCCGGAAAACACATTCAAAGAGGAGCATTACCGCCGCATCGCCTACGCCAACGAACACTATGCTTCGGGCATGCCCGGTTGGAGAACAGACCGGGGAAGAATCTATATCATGTGGGGTCCTCCGGATGAAGTCGACTCGCATCCCACCGGCGGAGAATATGACCGGCCCATGGATCAAGGCGGCGGGTCAACCACCACGTACCCTTGGGAAACTTGGCGCTATCGCTACCTCGAGGGCCAAAGCTTGGGCGAGAACGTTGAGCTTGAGTTCGTGGATCCCACTTCGACGGGCGAGTATCACTTGACCATGGACCCAAGTGAAAAAGATGCCCTGCTGCAC
>Ga0207034_1034_pt1 | contig 26918 bp, 17 predicted proteins | sample Alteio_BWMinCont_36_FD_153269 | JGI IMG/M metagenome (GOLD analysis project Ga0207034, IMG submission 153269) | Enriched cells from forest soil in Barre Woods Harvard Forest LTER site, Petersham, Massachusetts, United States -... | ecosystem: Environmental > Terrestrial > Soil > Temperate forest >...
CTTGGCTCTACCGGCAAGTCTGATAATATTGTATCGCTTCGCTTTATCGCAATATCGCTCCATCCCATGTGAGGCACTTTTAGACCTTTCAAATTTTCCTGCTTAAATCTTATTGTAACAGCATCAACCCAACCTAACCCATCTACATCACCTTCTTCGCTACGCTCAGTTAACAACTGAGCACCCAAACATATACCCAGTATTGGCTTTTTTTCTTGCAACACCAATTTATCCAATAATGGTTTTAATCCTGATTGCTTAAGATTTTCCATTCCTCTTTTAAAATGCCCTACGCCTGGTAAAATTAATTTTGATGCAGCTTTTATTTCACTCTGATCAGAAGTAATGGTAGCTTCTATACCTAAACGTTTATGCATATTTAATACAGAGTATAAATTTCCCAAACCATAATCAATAATAGCTATCATTCTTTTATAATATTAAAAATATCTATATGCATACAATATTTCACCAAAAGAGATATGTTTAAAATTTAATTTTTCTAAATACTCAACCAGTAAATATTTATCCATTACCTCTTCATGCACTTCTATAGCTAATATTTTAACATCTCTTAAAATTGATTCCGTCGATTCAAGGCTATCAAATAAAAAACGTTCAGCACCTTCAATATCTATTTTTAAAATATCTATATGAGGAAAAGAAAATTTTCTCATAACCCCTTCAACTGTGATTCCCTCAATACTTTCAGCTGTTTTATCTTCTTCCTTTATTTCTTCTACGTAAAATGACAGTTCCCTCTCTTTTTCTGCTCCCCTAAATCCTTCTCTTATTTCTAACAAGGAATCCTTGTTCCACAATCCACCTTTAAATGCAGTTACATTTTTTAAATTATTGCCATTTATATTTTTTTGAAGCATCGCAAAATTTCCATCTTGTGGCTCAATACATACAATGCTGGCGGTTGGAAATACAGTTGCCATATATACAGTTGCCGAGCCAATATTGGCACCGGCATCAACTATATAACGAATGTCACAACTCAATTTCTGTTGCAACCGTAATAAATGCTGATACTCTTTATGATATAAAATTTCATTGAATATTATTATATCAGTCGATTTTCTACGTACATAAAAAGTAACCGGTAAAGAAAAAACAGCAGTAGTTAATTCTATTTTATTCTGCTTGCCTTCTTTAGTAATTGTATGTCCGGATAATAAAAGACGATCGAATATCCTTTTATTAATTAAAGTATACGCAGGGAAAAATCCGAGTATCTTTCTTATGATGATAGAAAAAACAATGCCGACAGCTTCGCCAAACGAAAAATTATTAAGACTACGTAAATGAACTAAAAAAGATTTCATGTAATAATTTGTGGATGTTTTAATAAAGTCAGTAATTCGTTAAGATCAAAATCGATGTCTTCATCAATTTTATTTTTAACCAGATCCGTACCTTCAGCTAATCTGCTACCTTTTCCAAATAAATAAGCGTACTGCGATTGTGTATTGTTAGATAACATCCAATAATACCCATCAAAATGTTTTGGTGCTAAAATATCAATCACTTTAGTACCAGGACTGCAAAATGCAAGATTAGCAAACCCACTCCCATGGACACCGATAATAGATTGGCATTGTGCAAATACTTTAGCGGTTTCACGGATCGAATGATCTTCGGCAAAAAATTCCTGGTATCCTAACTGTGATAATCTTTCGAACACCTCTTTTTCGTTGTTCAACTTTCGCGTTGGCGCTTTTCTTCTGCTTAAATATATTTTCATTGATCTAAGATGTAGATCATTCTGCTTTCCTAAAAATGTATCTCTTAGAAATTCAATTGTCCAGTCGCTCATTGTTCCCAATCTGGCAGGTAACGAAGGGACAATTAATACTTCTGCCTGAATATGAAAGTTAAAATTATCATTACAGACAATAATTTTATTAAGAGAAATACCTAATAAATCCAGGCTTTCTTTTTGAAACTTCAACCCTGTATAATCAATAATAAAATGATCAATAGTATCAAAAATACCTGCAAACTTAAGTAACTGAATTCTTGGCAGTGTATCGTATAACCAGTGGTGATAGTTATTGCTACCCGCACAGGCTACTACAGCAATCCGTCCTTTTAAAGGTTTTGCATCAGCCAGTTTTATCTGTTTAAATATTGAATGTTCTTTACCAAACACTCCGCCGTATTTACCAAACTCCCTTGATACATCATACAAAAAAGTATCGTCGAAAGTTATAACAGCTCCATTTCTTCCCCAAACGCGACCGTTAGGTATTGTAGCGACAAAGCTTTCATTCTGTGTTCTATTAAATTCATTGCTAAATAAGACAGGAATATTATTATCCAGGTTAACAGGCGGTAATTCTGTAACTTTTTTAGTAGCAAAAATCAATTGAAAGTTAACAGCCGGAATATCCCGGTGAATTTTACACCATTCTTCCGTACCTGTGATCTTTTTTGGGGACCCTATCTTTAGAGAACTTGTTCCAAGCATATTTACTGCTTTAAGGATCGCGTTTTTTATTGCCTGTCGAACCATTTTATTTTATTATAGTTCTGATTAAAGGTCTGATAAGCTTAAGGACAGGGAAACGTTGATATACGGATGTTTCCGTTTTATAATCACGATGATCTTTTACCGGCAAGCGCATTAGATCTTCAAATTCATTATTTGTAAGTCCTAATTTTTTTAAAACAAAATCATAATCATGCCTGAATTCGTTACTATCATACAAAGGTTTTTCCAATTCAGCCAACGCTTCCTGTTTTGTTATTTGTCCTGAAAAGATCAAGGTAGATAAATGTGGTTTTCTTTTATCTACCTTAAACTTCACAGGAAGTATATACGCCTGGTAAAACTTAGTGAAAATAGATTCATAATGTTTTCCTCCGTAATCACGCCATGCCAATTCCTTTTGAATAAAATCTTTTATTTCCTGTTTATTATAAGGCACACTATTAAGCAATGCTACAGATTCCATCTTTATAACATTGTGCGTATATTTTTTTAAATAGGTATTATAGATCGGATAAGACTTTAACGGCATTGTGCCAAATTTTTTGTGAATATCCTGTAGATTTACATGATCACTTTTATTAAATGTCCATGATGGGGGCATAACAAATTCAGTAACTACATTAGACCCTGTAAGAGAATATTTTATATTGTATTTTTTTGCCAGTGTAGATATAGTACCTGTTATGGCGTGATCTGTTACGGCTTCAATATCAATAACAGAAGCTTTTAAATAAGCTAGCTGTATGTCTTTAAATTCCTCCCAATTTATTACAAGTGTATGTAGATCAATATCCAGCTTGCTTACTAAATTTTCTATGTTTTTAACTGCCAGCTCTGAGTTCCAGCCATTATCAAAATGAACAGCCAAAGGCCTTAGGCCATGTTTTTTTGCAAGATAAGCTACGTAGGTACTATCAACCCCTCCACTTACGCCCATTATACAATCGTATGGTTTACCTTTCCCGGCCTCCTTTATTTTTTCTACGAGTTGTTCTATATTTTTTATCCCGGCCTCTCCTGTAAAAACATTTTCCTTTGCTGCTTTCTGATATTCATAATAATAATTACAAATTCCCTTTTCATCAAAAGTTATATCAGGATCCGCAATTGTATCCATAACGGAAAGACTGCATTGCTGATATGTATTATTGCTACTCATTATTATGCTATTTCTTTATTATATATTGTTGCTACTCTGTTTAAAAAAGCCTTGCTTCCAAATTCTCGTATAACATATTCTCTAATCCGGCTATTATCATAATCATCATATTGTGCCATCATTTTAAGCATCGCTACTGACAATTGATGCGCATCTTCTTTATCAACAAGAAGTCCAACGCTATTATTAACAGAAGATTCAGGCCCTCCACATTTAGTTGCAATTACAGGCTTACCAAAAAGCATAGATTCAATTAATACTACACCAAAAGTTTCATAATTACTGGAAAGTACCATACAATCAGATCGCTGTATTACATCCGTAACATTTTCGCGTGTTAGCGGCCCTAATAACAAGACATTATTCTCTAGTCCTTTAATGTGTATATAATTTTTTATTTCATTGTACAATTCTCCACCACCAGCAATCCAAAGTTTTGCATTTATATTATCCCGTTTCGCTTCGAAAAAAGCGTCTATCAGTAATTTATGGTTTTTATTAGAATTTAACCCTGCTAAATTGAGAAAAATAAACTCAGCAGTATTATTCCTTTTTTTAGGTATGAATGCCATTTCTTCAAGATATGGATCTAAAACATTAGGTAAATAGTTAAATTGAGTCTTATACCGCTGTTTCAAAAGCTCACAAAATGCAAGACTTACAGCATAGTTACCATCACTATTTCTATATGTTTCAGCAACCCATTTTTCCATTTTTTTACCTGCAATAAGATTACGCGCAAAAACGGAACTATGTTCTGTAACCAAATAAGGAATTTTATATATCTTCTTTATCTCATTGCTGAGCATCCCTGCGTATATAGCATTATGTGCGTGTATTAAGTCAGGCTTACCGTATTGACAGCAATATTCCTTATAAGCAAGAAGTCCCGCCTTTACCCATCCGTATTTTTTATTTATGTCTGAAGGTGCTAAAAAATAAAAACCATTTATTCTGTAGACTGTTATACCATTAACTATGTCAGGTTTTAAAAACAAATGCGGCCTAAAAATTTTATTATACCCAAGGCCTAAAAGCTGTTTTATCGACATTGAATCTGTTACATTGCCCGTATTTTTATTAACGCTTCTATAAACAATAGCTTTTATTAGCATAGGTATAGAAAACGACTGAGAAATAGAAAGCGCTCCAACCCTATGGCCTGCCGCTTGTAATATGCGGGCCTGATGGTACTGAAATATTCCCTGTTCATGATTATACTCAGGGACAAACTCTTCTGATGGAATAATAAGAATGTGCATTATTTTATGGCTTTGCAGATCATAATTTCCTGCGCTGGTGATTCTTTCATTACAGATGTCAGTATAAATTCTACAGGATATATTGCCGGCCATATAACAGCATCTATCAATTTTGATTTTTTTGATAGTCTTGTAAATAAATTCCAGAGCCTTGGATAGAATTTTGTTTTTGCATCTACAGGATCATTCATTAATACATAATTAGGTACCCTGTCAATAATTTCAAATCCATTTTTCATTAATGCTTTTTCATACTCAGACAACGTTCTGCATTTTTGATGCGTAACATTGAATTCACTATTATGTATAAAATTATCTGAAAAGATAAAAATACCATCAGGTTGTAACACTCTGTGTATATTGCCAAGTGCCATATCAAGGGAATTATCATCTATTATGTGATACAGCACTGAAGCCGCACTACAAATAGCAAACTTATTATCAGGCAGATCAACTATGCCACTACCCATATCAAATTCCATAAACGAAAAACCGGGGAATTTTATCTTTAGATTTTTTATTGCAGTTTGTGATATATCTATTCCTGTCACTTTTTTGCTTAATGATTTCCATATATCAACTACGAAACCGGTGCCACAGCCTATATCCAATACATTTTCATTATTTGGTAGCAACGCATCATATTTAATAAAAAGTCTGCGTAATATTTTTCTGGTAATATTATAGCTCCATTTGTTATAATTCATACCAAGGGATATATCACCTACTCCTACAAGATCATAGTGTTGACTTAAGCGGTCATCCCAATATTTCTTCGCGTCAAACATGTATGTAATATTTATTATTAATTGGTTACTGATTATTTTCTATCAAAAATATTATTTAAGAATTTCCTCAGTATCCTGTGATATTTACGAAGTTTTACTTTTTTAAGTATAGTGTTTCTTTCGGTATCAGGTAAAGGACAATCTTTATGTTGAAGTGCATTACATTCAATTTTGTCTGTTAATATTGGATAATTCTTTTTTGCATAATCCGTTTGAGATTCCTGTTCTTCATGTAACCTACTCCAATAAATCACGGCAGGAAGTTTCACCATATTATAATAGCGGGCAATTCTAAACCAGAATTCTGTATCGCCTATCATTCTTTCACCAGAAAAACCGCCAACTGCATTGAACGCGTCTAACCTAATAATAGAAGATCCAGGAGCCCTATAAAGATGATAGTATCCGTTATAATGCTCTAAATAAATATTAAGCGAATCTAAATAAATAGGAAATGGTTTATAATGATCCGAAGCAGATGATAACCCAAAACCGGCATCAGGATATCTTTCCATATAATTTACCATTACTTCCAAACCATAGTAGTAAATAAGATCATCTGCATCCAGGTATTTTATATATTTTCCTTTAGCATAACTTGCTGCTTTATTTCTATTAGGATAATCTCCGAGATTTTGTTCGTTTATATACAACTTTATTCTGGCGTCTTTAGCGGCATATTGTTTAGCAACCTCAACCGTATTATCTTTTGAACGGTCATCTACAATAATTAGTTCAAAGTTTGTGTAGGATGAGTTTAATACACTCTCAATTGCCTCGCCAATATACTTCTCTCTATTATAAGCCGTCATTAAAACGCTTACTAGTGGCAGGTTATTCATTGTTTATTTTAGTATTAGGCGTTGGTGCAATATTACATGTTTTTTTATAAAAACTATCCAGATAGCTTTCTCCTTTATTCAACGCAAGCTGAAAGGCATTTATGGCTTTCTTACTATTAGACTGTTGGGATATAGTATATTTAAACCATTTCCATCGTTCAGCGTTAGAAATTTTTGCTTTAAAAAGTAAGCGGATGTTCGTTAGTTGTTTTCTAAATTCAAACTTTTGCATTACCGGTATAATCCCGAAATTTTTATACCGGAAATAAACTTCTGAAAGGGTTCGTTTAAAAATAAAATCAGGTGTTTCGTTATGATAGTGTTCAACCTGAGCTGCCATATTATAAACAATACTATACCCATCTATCAGCACATCTTTGGCCCATAACATATCTTCTCCAAACAAAATTTTTCGAAAGGGTATTTTTATTAGTACATCCTTACGATACATTGCATTTACATTATCCCATCCACAAACTGTTTTTTTTTGAGCGGGTGATAAAGCGTTATATTTATTTGCATCTGCGAAATGGTATTTTACTTTAGTGGGTTTATTAACGGGTCTAAACCATTGTACCGGATTCATTTTTTCATTATGTGGCACCACCTGTTGCCCGCAAACACCTGCAACATTATCATCATCAAAACCTTCTAATAATTTTGCGAGCCATAAATCATCTGCCGGCACAGCATCCTGCACTGTCATTACAACATACTTTCCTTTTGCTGCTCTTACCCCTAAATTCCTGGTTTCGCCATGATTAAATTCTTCAGAAGGGATACAGATATATTTAACAGGGAATTTTTTTACTATCTCAACCGTTTCATCTGTTGAACCAGAATCAATAATTATTATTTCTATTGGGCCGTTTACCTGTTGGGTCAAAATCTTAGTTAATGTATTATTTAACCAATAAGCCCCATTTTTAACAGGTATAATTACTGATACCAAAATAGAATCCATATTATTACAGGTTGATTTTTTTATTGTATTTCTCTTTATTCAATAAACTGTTTGGAGATGAAGCTAAATGAGCTATTTCTTTTAACATCCTTTCTTTTAAAAAAGATATTTTATATAATCTGAGTTTGCGAAATAAAAAATAAACCATAAGTATGTTTCTTTCTTTATGGGAAAAAAGATCATACCTCTTTATCAATTTCTCAATATTTTGCGCTTCTTTTAGTGCATTTTTATTTGCAGTAGTCATAAAAATACCTATCGACATATAACGAAACCCATCTTTGAATCGCAAAATACTTCCCTCTTTTGCGGCAATTGTTAGTGCATTATCTAATACAATGATTCTACTTTGAAGTTTTAGAAGTGAATTATAGCCCGTTCTTGACAAACTTACCTCGGAAATACGTAAAAAAATATCGGGTAGCAAGTTCATATATTTACTAAATGACAACTTTTTTAACATCGCTCTTAGATGTAAATCTATATCCTGCCATACAGCTAGGCTTTCATCCCACATTCCAATATCAATAAATGCTTGTTTCTTCCATAAAATACCTGTTCCCTGGCAGATGGGGTCGCCATATAATATCCTTAGTATATCATCAACTCCATTTTCAATATTCCATAATAATCCCAGATCAGATGGTGTGTCTTTAAATAAAAGCATTGGAAATATTATAAAATCATTATCAGGGTCTTCTTCAAAAGTTTTCACTCTTTGCTCCAGACAAAAAGATGCCAATAAATCATCAGTATCTAAAAAAATCAAGTACTGCCCTGTTGAATTTTCGACAGCAATGTTCCTGCAGGTACAAGCTCCTTTTGGCAGTCTGTTTCGTTGAAATATTTTAACTCTTGAATCTCTTGCTGCGTATTGTTGAAGCATTTCCCAGCTATTATCCGAACTACCATCATCAACGATTATCCATTCCCAATAAGGATACGTTTGATTAAAAATGGAATTGGCTGTTTCATCAACAATATAACCACGATTAAAACTGGGAGTTATTATGGAAACAATTGCATTTTTCATTTAACCTTTTATTTGCTCATTCAATACCCATGCATTTAAATATGGCCAAAAAACATTGCTATTTTCTTGGTCCCATTTTTTCTCTTTAGTTTGAGCCAAAGCTCCATTACAAAGTAATAATCAACTCATCAGCAATATCCTCTTCATAGGTGTTTATCCCGCTTCGGATAAATCCAGTATCGATAGCCGCCTATACCCAATGCAAACGCTTTGGCATTTGATATATATCCCTCCCTATCGGGCCTCCGTAGCTAATAGCATTATTGAAAATATTAATATTCTTCCCTTTCAACAGAGTGTTTATTTAAGTTCCAAATTCGGGTAATACCACATATATTATTTTGTAATCAGGCTAAAAATATTATCCCAAAATATTTTTAATTAGAAAATCTAATCTCATATCCAATTTTGGGTCTTAGTACACCTGGCAAGGGCCTCAGAATATGATCAACCTGAGCATCATATATCTCAAATTTTAAAGCTTTATCAATAGAGAATATTACATCTCTACTTTTTAACCCGAACCTAATATTTAAAAAATAAACACCTTTGTTAAGTATGTTTCCTGGTATGCTGATATTAATCAAATACTTTCCCTCTTTCAATTCATCCAACAAATCCAAATCTTTGCCATGATGGAATAAAAGGATTTCATCTTCTGTGACAATTTCAAATGTAAAATCAACTAACACATTTTTTAAATAATTTAAGCAAACCATTTTTAATAATAGGCCCGAATTAATATCAATCATTTCACCATTTAAGGGCATTAAACTAAGCGAGAGTAATTTTACTCTGTTTCCACCAGGAGCATTTTCCAAGGCCCAATTTGCCTCGGTTTGAAATTGTCCGTCATGAGAACTTAAATAGTATTTTGCCGCCTGCGTTACTTCTCCAAGAAACGCCGATCTACCATTTGATAAAACAATGCCAGTCTTGCAAAGCGATTTTATAGCAGCTATATTATGACTAACAAAAAGAACTGTTCGCCCCTGCTGTGCACTAACATCTTTCATTTTACCTAAGCATCTTTGCTGAAACTCTGCATCTCCTACGGCCAATACTTCATCTACTATTAATATTTCACTTTCCAAATGTGCTGCAACGGCAAAAGCCAATCGCACATACATACCACTACTATATCTTTTCACAGGGGTATCTATATATCTTTCAACTCCCGAAAAATTTACTATCTCATCAAATTTTCTGTCAATCTCTTTTTTTCTCATCCCAAGTATAGCGCCATTCAGGTATATATTTTCTCTCCCTGTAAGTTCAGGGTGAAAACCAGTTCCTACTTCCAGTAAACTGGCAATTCTACCTTTTGCCTTAATCACTCCTGCTGTTGGAGAAGTTACTCTACTCAACAATTTAAGTAACGTACTTTTACCGGCACCATTACGACCGACAATTCCTACGATATCCCCTTGTTCTATTTCCAAGTTAATATCCTTCAAGCTCCATACTATATTACTTTTGCTAACAGTAGTACGATCATTCGTTTCTCCTATTTTTAAAAAAGGATCTTCTTTCCCTCTCAATTTCGCTACCCAACGTTCTATATCACGAGATATAGTGCCCGTACCTATTTGTCCTAACTGATAGGCCTTCGAGAGATTTTCTACTTTTATTGCAATTGCCATACTATACCGTATCTATAAAATTACGCTCCACTTTATTAAAAATAATTATTCCAATTGATGCTATTATCAAAGTTATTAAACTACTAATTCCTAATGAGTCCCAGGTAAAAGAACCTTTCCCCAAAAATCCCAACCTAAATGCTTCTATAATTGGTGTTAATGGATTCAACGCAATTAACCACCTGTATTTTTCGGGAGCAGATGTTAGTGGATATACTACTGTAGTACCATACATTAACAACTGTACCCCGAAGCTTACTAAAAAAGTAAGATCACGATATTTTGTTGTTAAAGCAGATATGATCATACCCGACCCTAGCCCAAGTAGTGCCATTTGTATTACTAACAACGGAAATAATAACACATATATAGTTACATGGAAAGCTCCTCCTCCCTTAAAAGCGAAGAACCACATCATTATAAAAAACATTAGCATTTGTACGGCAAACTTTATCAGGTTTGATAATACAATACTCAATGGCATAATGAGACGCGGGAAATATACTTTACCAAATACGTCTGAATTGTCTTTAAAAACTGTTGAGGTTTTAGTAAGGCAATCGGAAAAATAGTTCCAAGCCGTAATTCCTGCCATATAAAATAAGGGGGCGGGGACATCTTGCGTTGAGATATGCGCAAGATTACTGAAAATAAAAGTATAAATAATGGTTGTAAAAAGCGGCTGGATAAAAAACCACAGCGGCCCCAATATTGTTTGCTTATAGAATGAAACAAAATCCCGCCTTACTAACAATAAAAGCAGATCGCGGTAATGCCAAACATCCTTTAGCTTGAGGTCAAACAAATGATTCTGTGGCTCTATTATCATATCCCACTGCTCGTCTGTTCTTGATTTCTTTATTACTTCTATCATATCACGCTCACATTTATTATGCGTTTAATTTCGGCTAAAGTAGCCAATTAATTTTGCAAGGAATTGATTATGCTTCTCAAATTTTCTTTGTATGTAGTATAACTGAACTTTTCCATTAATAAGGAATGATCCGGCAAGTAATCCGAACGATTGGAGATCATTTTATTTATAGCCTTAATAATTTCATTTTGATCATCTGGATCGATCAGTAATCCAAACTGCCCATTACACAAAGCGTCAACCGAGCCATCCTTGTTTCCTGCTATTACAGGTTTACCATAATACAGCGCTTCTATAAATACAATTCCAAAGCCCTCTTTTTTGCTGGGCATTATGTAAATATCTGCCAGGCTATAATGTGCGGCTATTTCTTCATCCGGAATAAACCCGGCAAAAACAACAATATTCTCCAACTCTAATTCTTTAATTAATTTATCCAACCTTTCTTTTTCTGCGTTATCATATTTACCCACTAATAAATAACGAAGATCCTTATAGGTATTGATCAGCTCTTTCAAAGCATATAAAACGTTATCGTGTCCCTTAAATTTTTCTTTGGCGGATAATCTTGTCAATGTCATTAAAATAATATTGTCCTTTGTAAACCCATATCTTTTAAGTAGATCTTTACTTTTTTCTTCATATAATGGTTTAGGCAAAAATGGATCCAGGCAATTATTCAATATTCTAAACTGCTCTTCAGGAAATCTATTCAGTTTTGTCATAGTATCTTTCGTAAACTTACTTACCGGTAATATCAGATCGCATTTCTTCATGATATATTTTTTCCAGGCAGGAAGAGTTTTCCAAACTTCTATTCCGTGTGCAATTAATACCAGTTTTGTTTTAGGAGAAAATATTTTAATAAGAAAACCTACTACTAATAAATTGATATGTGACAATATAACTACATCACTTTTTATTCCTGTGCAAATACTTTTAAAAACAAATCTGCTTTTGTTTTCCTTAAACCCCTCAAATGCACTATTACAAAAATATTTATTGGCTATATTATCTTCATTACTATCATATAAGGAATATAGCTTAAAATTATTTCCACCAGCTTCTTCCCCTATCTCATATAAAGCCTTCCCCGCTATGCGATTTACTTTCTCTATCCCTCCTGTAGCAGAAAATATTCTTAATGTTAAAAACAACACAGCTTAATAATTAAATTACTTTATTATTATTTCTCCGTTAATAATAATATGAAAAATTGTGACCAATGCATTTCTCCGGTCCTTATTTTTGTGAGGTACTCTCCCATATACTTACCATTTCTGCTTTTTACATACCTGTCATCACTCAACCATTCCTTAATAGGAAATGAAGATCCTATTTCAGATCTATTCCTGATCGATCCAGGCAAAATATCTTTAAAAGCATCTATTAATAATTGTTTGTTTCTTGTCCCGGAATATTTAACAGCCGACTCTATCTGCAATGATAAATTCATAAAATGCATATCCAAAAAAGGAAATCTTGTTTCTACCCCATGTGCCATACTCATAACATCTGCATCCCTGAGTAATTGATTCTGCATATACAAATTACTTTCTATCCAGCTGGCCTGATTACCTGCCGTTAAATAGTCAATATTTTTTAAACACGGTGCTTCCTCCAAAATTTTCCATATTTCACCTTCATCAGCCTTTAAATATTTTGCTATATCAACAGGTATAAACTGTCCTTTTAAAAAGAGATATTTACCTATAGTGCCATCAATACTAAGATATGATAGTCGTCGTATCTTCTTGGATGATGAGTGCTTTCCACTTCTAAGAATTTTGTTAGGTAGCTTCTCTATTAATAAAATTTTTTTTATTCTGTTAAAAGATGGATACCCTCCATATAATTCATCTCCGCCTATGGCAGACAAAACAGTCTTTAAGCCTTTTTCTTTGGCATATTTACTTATAAACCATGTATTGATCCCATCACAACTAGGAAGATCCATAGCATCTAGAATATCAGACAAATGGTTATGAAAATCACCTTCAGTAACGAGATGCTGATATTTTTTTTCAGAATAATTTTCATCCTTCAAAAAAAAGGAAACAGTTTTAAGGTCCGGATGAGTTTTGTTGGCCAACGTAGCAACAATACTTGAATCAAATCCTCCGCTAAAAAAAACGCCAATAGGCGAGTCCGACAATAGGTGCCTTTGAACAGCATTATTTAATTCTTCCTTTATACGATATATAGCTTCCTCTCTATCACTTATTTTTTCTATATAACTATACTGTTTAAATACTTCTGATGTGATCGTATTTGAAGGAATATGGTATTTTAACCAGGTTCCTTTTTCGAGTGGTTTAACTTCTTTTAACGTAGTAATAGGTTCCGGCAAATGCCCATACGCCATTAAATAAACTTGTGACCTCAGATCTTTTTCTCTCAGATAAGAAATAACCGTGAACGCCCTCATTTCAGATGCAAAAGCTAATCCCTCTGTAGTAAGTGCGTAATACAGTGGTTTCATTCCTACACTATCTCTTATAAGATATAGATCGGCTTTATCATTGTCCCATAAAGCAAAAGCGAACATCCCGTTAAATTTCGCAAAAGCCTTTGTTCCCCACGTCGCATATGCCGCTAATATTACTTCTGTATCGCTTTGTGTAAAGAAGTTACATCCGGCATTTATTAGCTCTCTTTTTAATTCGAGGTAATTATAAAGTTTTCCATCATAACTAATAACATACCTGTTGTTTGCATAAAACGTTGGTTGATGACCGTTAGATGAAAGATCTACCAATGATGATCTTTCATACCCCAATACTAAATGGTTTTCAGTATTAGTATATATATCCTCACCGTCAGCCCCTCCATGCTTTTGTATAAGGCACATTTCTTTTACCATTGCTTCCACAGCTGTTATGGCAATTGATCTATTTATTACTCCGGAGATCCTACACATTAACTCTTATAAAAGCTACTACTTTTTTTAGGAGTAGTATAATATTCATATTTCTCAATAAAATCCTTATACGTATTGCGTATACCAGTTTCCAGTACTATTGATGCATGCCACCCCAACGTATTTATTTTATCAACACTTAATAATTTACGTGGAGTTCCATCGGGCTTTGTTGTGTCAAAAAATAATTCTCCTGAAAACCCTGTTACTTCTTTGATCATCAAAGCCATTTGTTCAATACTGTGATCGTTTCCTACGCCTATATTAATTATTTCCGGTGATTCATACTGCTGCATTAAAAAGAAACAGGCAGAAGCCACATCATCCGAATGCAAGAATTCGCGTAATGGCTTACCTGTTCCCCATATGGTTACCGTAGATTCATTATTTATTTTTGCCTCATGAAATTTTCTTATAAGCGCAGGTAACACATGAGAATTCTGCAGGTCATAATTATCTCCGGGTCCATACAAATTTGTAGGCATCGCACTTATAAATTTACACCCGTATTGTTTGTAATAAGACTGGCACATTTCTATACCTGCTATTTTCGCAATTGCATATGCTTCATTTGTTGGTTCTAAATAACCTGCCAGCAGATACTCTTCCTTTATTGGTTGTTGTGCATTTTTAGGATAAATACAACTACTTCCCAAATACAATAATTTAGTTACGTTATTACGATACGATTCGTGGATAATGTTATTTTGTAAAGAAATATTGTCATAAATGAATTCCGCAGGATATTCTTTATTGGCCCATATTCCTCCGACTTTTGCCGCCGCCATAAATACATATTGCGGTTTTTCTTTTTCAAAAAAGTGCCTCACCTGAACATGGTCCCGCAGGTCTAATTCTGAAGATGTTCTAGTAATGATATTAGTGAATCCCTGTGTTCCCAAAAACCTAACTATTGCACTTCCTACTAATCCTCTATGACCGGCAACATAAACACTGTCTGTCTTATTCATCATCAATTGCCATTATTTACATTAATGTTTTGGGATAACGATAATATAATTGATCATTTATATTATAATTAAGAGCCGGGCAAACGCTCTATATTTTTCTTATCGAAATGGGCACTTAATTGTAGGCCCATACTTTCTATTTTTATTTTTACCCGATTACCAAATATCTCTACAAGTGATCCTTGATAATTCATTAACACGCCTTGCTTTATCCGCACTTTCGCATTCACCTCAAGGTCCTGCTCTATTGCTACATCAGAGAATTCATTTAAAAATTTCTTTATCACAGCAATTTCCTCATCTCTAATACGAGCGGGTTTCCCTAACCAATAAACGAAATTAAGTATGCCATTTATTTTTTTCAAATCCCATTTATCTTCCTCTGTAACTCTTACAAAAATATATGATTTAAAAATTGGTTCAAGAACAACCTTCTTTCGATCACTCCACTGTTTTACTACCTTGTTTAGGGGACAATAATTTTCAATGCCTTTTTCATTCAGCAATTTTACCACTTTCTTCTCCCAGCGTGGCCTGGTATAAACAGCAAACCAATATAGATTATTTTCAGACATCGCACAGCTTCGCTAATCCTCAGTTACATATATTTAGAACTTAGGTTGGTTATTATATTGCTATACCTACTAATAATAGCCTTTATCTTTTTTTCTACGGAAAAATCTCTTTATTTTTTTTAGTAGTTCCGTAACTGTTAAAAATTTCTCTTTTGAAGATTCATTTATGGAACTATAACCGTAACCATAGCTATAACCATAGCCATAACCATAGCCGTAGCCATAACCATATGATTTACCAATATTGCCGATTACTATGCCACGCTTCTTCACCCCATTAAAAACAAAAGCCATATTATTAAATTTCTTTTGTTCGTAATAGTTGTTGATCGTACGCAAGAAAACTTTAGGTGTACGATCGTGCCTTATAACAAACAGACTTACATCCGCATAATCTTTCAACAATAAGGCATCCGTAACGGGCCCCACAGGAGCTGTATCAATAATTATTATATCGAATCTGGATTTTATCTCATCCATCATCTGTTTAAACCCATCTTTTATAATTAATTCTGTAGGATTGGGAGGTATTGCACCTGCGGGAATAAAATAAAGATTAGGTACACTGGTCTCTCTAATAATATTTTCGATAGGAACATTTTTAACGAGGTAATTGGTAATCCCGGGTTCTCTACTTATAGATAAGAGTTTACTTAATTTAGGCCTGCGTAAATCTATTTCCATTAAAGCCACTTTCTTCCCTGTTAGTGTAAAACTTATTGCCAAGTTAACCGCCGTAAAACTTTTCCCTTCACCCGGAATACAAGATGTGAGCATTATTGTTTTATGCTTTTCATCCAATCCTAAATAATTCAGGTTCGTTCTAATCGATCTGAATTGCTCTGCAATAATACTTCTCTTTCCATCATAAATTACGATGGGGCCTTTTTCGTTCGCCTGTATTATTTCTCCGGCGAAAGGCATATTAGTTTTGTCTTCTACATCCTCTCTAAATAATACCTTATTATTAAATTGTTCTTTTACTAGAACAATAAATACAGATATCAAAACACCTATCAACAACCCCACTATATAATAATTTTTAGCTATGGGGCTTATCGGACCCGATATACTCGGGTTATCTACGATCTTCAAATCAGCAATAGTTGAAGCATACGATAATGCTGTTTCTTCTCTTTTCTGTAAAAGATATAAATAAATCCCATCCTTAACCGCTTGTTCTCTACTGATCTCTAATAAGCCCTTTTCTTTTTCAGGCAGTGAATTGACCTGAGATTGAGCAAAATTCAAGTCCTTGTCTATATCCTTTTGTTCTATTAACAGATCGTGATATATATTAGATATATTTTCTAATATATCCGATTTCTCTCGTTCAACCTTTTCTTCAAGCAATACCATTTCATTGCTTTTTTCTCCGGAAACAGATTTACTTTCACTTAATAAAAATTCTGTCTGGTATAAATCATCCAATAATTTGCCCAATATCGGGTCCTGATTTATCAATAAAGAAGGTACAGTACCAGGCTTCGTTCCTTTATTTGTAACATAATTTTTTATCTGATCTAATACATCCAGCTGAATTTTGACACCACTACTTTTCTCTTCAAAATCTGTTATTTTCGTTAAGTATTGTTTTGCCTGTTCTGTAAGATCTCCTGTTAGAGAGTGTTTTGCTTTGTAGTTCTCTATATTATTTTCAACACTATCCAATTGTGCTGTTACAAGCAGTAATCTGCCATCAATAAAATCAAGGGTCTTACGCGCCGTTTCGTTTTTTTCTGCAATCCCGTTTCTCTCGTATATTTCAAACAATTTACCTAATATCTCTATAGCCTTAGCTGGCACTTCGCTTTCAAGCTTTACCTCAATAACCGTAGATACATTCGAAGCCGGAGCTGCCTTCATTCTCCCTATAATTGCATTAGCAGCAGATGCAATTGAGCTTCCTTGAACGTAATACTTTTTATTAACCACAGCTCTATTATAAAACTGATTCATCTCCAGCTGATACAACCCATTACCTAGAAGAACTGTAGAATCAAAGGATACATACTTATCATTAATACGTATTCTTTGATGGTTCCAATCAACGGAAAAGTAGGTCTTATTAAATCCTGAAATATTACTTTTATCAATGGCTATAAACTTGACAGGTGAATTATCTCCATAAAGCTCCTCTTTTTTTACAGCACCTTCATTATAAACAGTAGTATAAAGATCTAGCTCGGAAACGACAGACTGTATTAATATGGAAGATTTCAATACAATCAATTCATTCTCTACTATTTTTTTTTCACCAAAAACATTAAGCGCATCCAACAGCTTTGTATCCGACGATTTGTTAGGATCTTTAATTAGAATTTTTGCCGAAGCTACATAAACAGGAGCCTGAGCACGATAATTTATAAAAGCAAAAAACAAGCAAACGGGAATAATAAGCGCAAATAATGGCCAGAAAGGCAAATAATTTTGTCCTATTTGTTCAAAAAAATTCGTTTCCTCTTTTTGTTTTTTAAATGGATGATTGTCGTCGATCATGGTAATAAACTTCTTTTGCTACTTTGGTTTTAGATTAATGGCGAGTAACTTCATATGTAAGTAGTAAGAGAGATAACACGCCTATAGCAATAGATAATGTCTGCTGAGTCCGAAGTTCCCGTTGATCATTAATCATTTTTCGCAAGTTAGGCTCCACATATACAATATCTCCCGATTGTAAATAATACCAGTGAGAAGAGTCAGCAAAAAGAGATTGGTCTTCCAGATTAACATGCTTAAATGTTTTACCTGTCGGAGTCTGCCTAATTATAAGAATGTCCCTTTTTAAAGCATAGGGTGTTACATCCCCCGTTATGGCCAACGCATCCAATAAAGACATTTGCTCCTCCTGTAAGTCTAAAACCTGAGGCTTAATTACTTCTCCTAATACGGTCACTCTTCTGTTTAAAAAACTTACACTAACAATCGGATCTTTTAAAAAAGGTAACAACTTGTTTTCAAGTGAATCTTTTAATTGTCTACGTGTCATCCCTTCTGCATGTATTTTCCCCAAATTATGTATTTCAATGTTCCCATTTACATCAACCGTATAACCACTTCCACTTGTCGTACTTTGCGTAGAAGCTCCAAGAGTAGCTGTAGATACGGGAGAACTGGACAAAGATGATATATTATAAAATTCATCCTCGATCTTATTTAAACTAGATACGCTAATCCCCAATAGATCATTTGTAACAATTTTAGATTCCATATTCCTATCTACAAATTGTTTAACAGTGGTATCCTTATTTATAGTATTAAAATATGCCGTTGGCTTAATTATTTTACACGATGAAAAAAGGCATAGTGATAATACGAGAACAAATAATGGATAAAAAAATCCGGACATAGAAAATTTGCAATACTGCTGCATACTATTACTCATTAGTTTAACCCTGATTTAAGCATTATCTATAAAAAATTACTATGAGGCAAACTTTACTAAATCAATGCTTGGTAAAATGTTTATCTGCTAGTACAATGGCACCGAAATTCGTTAAAAAAAATCAAAAAGCAATAACTTCTATACGATATAACTAATCTTTAATAAATAAAAATCGGGGACAGTATATCCCCGATTTTATAAAATAAAAATGCAACTATTACATTTGAATATCTTTATTATTTTTTCTTTCTTTATTTTTTTTGATCCCGTACCCAATACCGGCCGCTATTAATAAACTAACTCCCCCATCAATAGGAGCATCAGGATCTCCTGACGGATCTCCCCCTATAGAGCTTTGTGCTTTAGTAGTAAGATTAGGTATTACAGTAAATAATATCATCAAAATAGTGAATATTGCGACTGCTTTACGATACTTTTTCATTGATTATTTTTTTAAAGTTAGTATGGATTTATTGATTTACAAATTTAATTTTTGTTTGTGAATTATCCGGCAGCCTCACTTCTAATATATATATCCCTTTCGCCGTTCCGTTATTTAAGAATATATTCTTGATCTCGGTGGCTGTACTGTGGTCAATTGTTTCCATCAATAAAACCTGTCCTGACGCATCTACAACCTTAATTCCATATTCGCCTATTGGCATATTATTCATTTGTAACCCTATATTACCGTTTATTACCGGATTAGGAGAGATCACCATTCCTGAAGCTGTAACAACATCACTGGTAATTACAGAAGCTTTTACTGTATTGCTTTCCTGGAACATTCCGATATTGTCAATATTACGGATCTTATAGTAATTTGTTCCTGTAAGTAGCGTAGTATCTAACCAACTATATGAGGCACTGCTACCAGATGTAGCTAATGTTGTATCAACCGGGTAAAAATTAACTCCGTCCGTCGATTTTTCAACTACATACTCTTTTATATTAAGCTGATTGCTTACTGTCCATTGTACCAAAACATTTTTGTTTTGCGTGGTTGCAGTAACGTTAGTGTAGGTAACACTTCCCGGTGCCGGTCTAAATGTTAAAGCAAAACGACCAGCAGCTGCCGAACCTGAAACACTTGTTACCGAAAAGTTAATATTTGTAACACTATCTCCCAACGATACAGGTATCATTGTATGCATAAAAGTGTCTATTAGATAAGCGTTAAGGTCGGGACGATTGAAATTAGTAGCCTCAAAAACAAATCTATATGGCAACTTATTCAAATGAGCCATCTGAAGAAAGATCGTATCTCCCACATTAACAGGCAAGCTTCTTTGAACTGCCATTAACCTACCGCTTTTTATGATAGAACATTGTTCACTCAAATTCGCTTGTTTTTGTATATCCTTACTGAAGTCTACAACGTTACTATAGCCTGCATCAAACATATTTAATACGCCATCAGCAACATAACTTATTGTATCTGCTACTGTGCCATATAATGTTGTTCTTAACATTGTAACGGCCGGTACCGTTGGCCTAAATAAATAAAGGTCATTATTTGTAGCCGCCGGAGAAACTTTATCGGCTTCATCCATCAGTACAGATCCCGCGCTCAGGGCATGCACCATAAATGCGGCGCCTGATTGTATGTCCCCATTAACATCCAATGGACTTACAGCCCTTGGATCCGGCACAGGTATATAATTACCGCTACCATCACTTGTTAATACAACCCAACCACCTGTACCACTAGCTGACGAATTAGCTGTAGATGCGATGTTTGGATCCCATAGATAGAAAGTATTATTAGCCGTAGGGGTAGTACCCAAAACTGCTGTAGATCTAGCGTATATAGAATTAAAATTAATAGTTGATGCGTAAGGGTTTCCTATCACATTAGGGCCCACAGCAACAGCAACACTCTGAGGACCTGTTTTTAAAGTTCCCGTAGTACGCAATGTAGCATTTGTTGCAACTACGTACTGAGTAGTTGTAGCAATATTATAATCCCTTGCACCCCGAACAAACAGCATATAGCCCTGATGATCGGTCACCTTTGTTACATTAGTATTGGGTATACTAAACCAGGAAGCTGTATCTTTTACGTAAGCTATTGACGGACTATTAGTAGGCGATTGATCGTATCCTAACCCCGGCTGATAAGCCCCTGATTTAGGTCCGGTAATATGTGTACCATAGCCAGGAAGAGGATTAGGATTAGAAACTCCCGTAACACTAACCACGCCTTCCTGCCATGAGGCATTGATGGTTGGAGCACTGGCCGCTGTTACAGGCCCCGTTACTAAGCGCCATCTTCTATGACTTGGGAAATAACGTTGTACTATTACTTTACCGGTAATGGTAGCTTGTGGTACACTACTAACTTCAGTTATTGGACCTACCCATGCTGTAGTTGTAGCATTTGAAACAAGTACAAGGTGTTTACTTATTGCAAGTGATGAAGTTCCGGAATAAGGGAACCCTAATTCTCCTATAATACTTATAGAATCTACAGATAAACCACCAGAGGTAGTGCTATCCATTAAATTATAGATCGTTTGATTAACAAAGTTTGCTCCTGTAATGCTTTGTGCGACATTGCCGGCCATTACTATGGTTCCCGCAGTAGCGTTAAATGTTCCGCCAGTATTTTTTATAGCCCCGTGAATACTTAATGAACCGCCTGTACTTATTGTAAGAGATGCTGCGGCTCCTGTACCTATAGTTCCTATATTAATACTATCTGCATATCCTGCGGTACTCAAAATTGGATAATTAGTTAGTCCATTAGGTATTATTACATTTGTTGCAGCTGTTGGAACGATACCTGTACACCAGTTTGCAACATTATTCCAATTAGTGTTACTACCAAGCCATGTATTATTACCAGTGGTTGTAAAACTTGGGGTATTTACATTTAAAGTTGTATTACATGAGCCTGATGAAAAAGAAAGTGCCGTAACATTAACCACATTACTACTACCTCTATTAGGTAGGTTAGCAGTAATAAAAGTACCTGTTCCAGGACTACCCGCTGTAAAATTCATTGTTGCTGTGGTAGAGCTTACCGTATTAGTACCACTCACATTATAAGTAACACTATAAGTACCGGTTGCTAATGAGTATGAACTTAATGTTATAACTGCACCACTACTACAAGAACTATTAGCAGTTATAGAAGGGGCTGACATATTAGCGACTTGAGTTGCTGTTAACAATGTACCACTATAAAGTACTACATCATCTATACTTCCAGTAAAGTCCCAGGTAGTAGGATTATCGCTTAGAGAAAAGGTTAAATTGTTAACTCCTATCAATAAATAACGTGTAGCAGATGTAAGAGATAATGTAGTAGAAGATGTTGCCACACTAACCCCATCAACATATAACGTTATAGTTTGAGGTGCCGCAGATGTTATAGTAACTATAACCTGATGCCATACCCCATTGTTATATGAACCCGGACTTGTTGTTGCGATATGAACACTTCCATTATATATATCAAATACCAACCTACCCGCATTATCCATATATAAATTATAATCAGGATTGGCCGCTGCACCAGCGTTATCACTATTCACTCCCATTAATGTTCCACCTGTTGCCGTAGTAGTTTTAAACCAAAGCCCCTGACTCATTGGAACATAGGTAAGTGCCATTGAAGATGTAGTCGTTATCCATGCATTATTTCCGGCACCATTTGTTCCTCCCGTTATAGAAACAGCACTGCCAGAATTACCAAACCTGTCTGTAACCGATGCCGGCGTTGTTGCACTACCCTGTTTACTAAGAACAGCGGCTCCTCCAATTGTCCCTTGATTAATTGTTACACTTCCGCTTGTAAAATCATATCTCAAATAAGGAGTGGTAGCGGGAGGATTATAAAGACTTGGGAAAACAATTGGAGTCGCATTTACAACCATTGTTTTTGTAGCTGTAGCTGTTGAACACCCTCCTGATGTCGTTAATGTAAACGTTACTGTGCCAGAATAAGATCCTGCAGGAGTCCATGTTGTTGTTGAAGGTGTAGTTCCACCATTATTGGTATATGTTCCACCGCCACTATTATCTGTCCAAATTGCTGAAGTTGCACTGCCACCGAAAGAAGCTCCTGTACCTATTGTTACAGCTCCGCTTCCCTCACATATCGCAGCTAGTGCACTTCCCGCATTAGCTGTTGGCACCGCAGATACGGTAAATGATCCTGATACAGAACTGGTAGCTGTATTACAAGAACCAGCACTAGTGGTTACCGTACAATAATAGTATAATGTACCTGCAGAAGCTGTCGATGTTGTATAGGTATCAGAATTAGATGATGATAAATGAGTTGCCACTAATGTTCCGCCACTATTAACCGCACTGGTATTACTAAACCATTGATATTGTGTAATGCTACCTGTTACATTTACAGTTAATACAGTGCCTGAACCGCCAACACAAACACTACTTGATCCTGTAGGATTAGTTGTAAAAGTAGGAGGTGCTATTACAACCATTGTTTTTGTAGCCGTAGCAGTTGAACAGCCACCGGATGTAGTTAATGTAAATGTTACTGTGCCACTATAGGTTGCTGCAGGAGTCCAAGTTGTTGTTGAAGGTGTTGTTCCGCCATTATTAGTATATGTTCCGCCGCCACTATTATCTGTCCAAATTGCTGAAGTTGCACTGCCACCGAAAGAAGCTCCTGTACCTATTGTTACAGCTCCGCTTCCCTTACATATCGCGGCCAATGCATTTCCTGCATTAGCTGTCGGTACCGCAGATACGGTAAATGATCCTGATACAGAACTGGTAGCTGTATTACAAGAACCAGCACTAGTGGTTACCATACAATAATAGTATAATGTACCTGCAGAAGCAGTGGATGTTGTATAAGTATCAGAATTAGATGATGATAAATGAGTTGCCACTAATGTTCCGCCACTATTAACCGCACTGGTATTACTAAACCATTGATATTGTGTAATGCCACTACCCGTTACATTTACGGTTAATACAGTACCTGAACCGCCAACACAAACACTACTTGATCCTGTAGGATTAGTTGTAAAAGATGGTACTGGATTTACAACCATTGTTTTTGTAGCCGTAGCAGTTGAACAGCCACCGGATGTAGTTAATGTAAATGTTACTGTGCCACTATAAGTTGCCGCAGGAGTCCAAGTTGTTGTTGAAGGTGTTGTTCCGCCATTATTAGTATATGTTCCGCCGCCACTATTATCTGTCCAGATTGCTGAAGTTGCACTGCCACCGAAAGAAGCTCCTGTACCTATTGTTACAGCTCCACTTCCCTGACATATTCCAGCTAATGCACTTCCTGCATTAGCTGTCGGTACCGCAGATACGGTAAATGATCCTGATACAGAACTGGTAGCTGTGTTACAAGAACCCGCACTGGTGGTTACCGTGCAATAATAATATAATGTGCCTGCAGAAGCTGTCGATGTTGTATAAGTATCAGAATTCGACGATGATGAATGAGTTGCCACTAATGTTCCGCCACTATTAACTGCACTGGTATTACTAAACCATTGATATTGTGTAATGCCACTACCTGTTACATTTACGGTTAATAAAGTACCTGAACCGCCAACACAAACACTACTTGATCCTGTAGGATTAGTTGTAAAAACAGGAGGTACTGTTGTTGTAAAATTTGGAGTATTTATATTAAAACTTGTATTACATGAACCGGATGAAAAAGAAAGTGCCGTAACATTAACTACATTGCTGCTGCCGGAATTAGGTAAATTAGCAGTAGTAAAAGTGCCTGTTCCAGGACTGCCGGCCGTAAAATTCATTGTTGCCGTTGTTGAGCTTATCGTATTAGTACCACTCACATTATAAGTAACAGTGTAAGTACCAGTTGCTAATGAGTATGAACTTAATGTTACTACTGTACTACCACAAGAACTGACAGCAGCTATAGAAGGTGCTGACATATTAGTTATTTGAGCTGCAGTTAATGTAGTACCACTATAAAGTATTACGTCATCTACATCTCCATTAAACACCCAGTTGGAAGGATTATCGCCCAAAGAATAAGTCAAATTATTAACCCCTACTAATAAATAACGTGGTGAAGCAGATGTAAGAGAAAAGGTAGTTGAAGTTGAAGCAACACTTGCTCCATCAACATACAACGTTATAGTTTGGGGAGCTGTTGTTGTTATAGTAACTATAACTTGATGCCATACTCCATCATTGTATGAGTTTGGACTGGTAACAGCTACGTGAACGCTACCATTATATATATCAAATACAAGTTTCCCCGAGTTATCCATATATAAATTATGATCAGGATTAGCACCTGCACCCGCATTGTCACTATTTACTCCAAGTAGGGTTCCACCTGCTACTGTTGTTTTAAACCATATTCCCTCGGTCATTGGAACATAGGTAAGAGCCATTGAAGATGTGTTAACTATCCATGCATTGGTAATACCATCAAGATAATAAGCACTGTTCGCATTACCAAACCTATCAGCAACCTGGCTAGGCAAAGCTGATGAACCACTCTGGCTTGGAACTGCAGCTCCTCCCATATTACCCTGATTCACAAGAGGACTTCCGCTGGTAAAATCATATCTCAAATAATTACCGATAGCAGGAGGATTATAACCACTTGGGAAAACAATTGGAAACGCATTTACAACCATTGTTTTTGTAGCGGTAGCAGTTGAACAGCCACCGGATGTAGTTAATGTAAATGTTACTGTGCCACTATAATTTGCTGCAGGAGTCCAAGTTGTTGTTGAAGGTGTTGTTCCACTATTATTAGTATATGTTCCGCCGCCACTATTATCTGTCCAAATTGCTGAAGTTGCACTGCCACCGAAAGAAGCTCCTGTACCTATTGTTACAGCTCCGCTTCCCTGACATACTCCGGCTAAGGCACTTCCTGCATTAGCTGTAGGTGTTGCCAATACGGTAAATAATCCTGATACAGAACTAGTAGCTGTATTACAAGAACCCGCACTCGTAGTTACTGTACAATAATAATACAATGCACTTACAGAAGCAGTCGATGTTGTATAAGTATCAGAATTGGATGATGATGCATGAGTTGCCACTAATGTTCCGCCACTATTAACCGCACTGGTATTACTAAACCATTGATATTGTGTAATGCCACTACCTGTTACATTTACGGTTAATAAAGTACCTGAACCGCCAACACAAACACTACTTGATCCTGTAGGGTTAGTTGAAAAAGTAGGAGGTGTACAACCAACTGCCGGTACTACTTGCCCTGTAGATAATTGACTTCCTGCCCCAGCAACATTAGATGTGAAGGTAATCTCTCCTAATTGAGTTCCTGTTAATCCACTTGTTGATGTACCAATAAATAATTGACCTGCTGTGCCACTACTGCCTGCTGTACCTGACCATCCACTAATGCTAAGTACGGGGGTTGATGTCCATGCGGCACCACTACTTGTAGCAAATTTAAGTATAGGAGAACCAGATGCAAAAGCAATTCCTGAACTTCCTGAGACAGTAAGCGTACCCATATTATCGGTAAAACTACCACTGCCTCCAAGCCTACCACCATTAAGAGTAACAGCACTGGTAGATGGAATACCTGAGGCCGCAGCTGTTTGTAAGGTACCGCCGCCGCTAACTGTAGTTGTTCCTGTATAAGTATTAGTTCCGGAAAGCTGTAAAGTTCCAGAACCTGTGCTCGAAAGATTAGTTCCCGAAATAACTCCTGAAATACCAGTATTCCCAGCTCCAACTGTATTGTTACCATCGCTAAGTGTAACCGTATTACCTGTACCAATAGTACCTGCACTTCCTCCTCCCGCTGGTCCGGCAGCCCCGGCAGTAGCAGAAATATTTTGAGAAATAGTTATACCTCCGCCGCCTGTTATATTTATTGTCCCTGCCGTTCCTCCATTACCACCTAAAGTTCCACCATTACCTCCAATACCACCTGCCGCATTAAGCGCAGCTCCCGTTACAGTCACAGTACCCGAAGATGAGGTCAACGTAATATTTCCTCCATTACTTCCATTCGGACCATTTGAACCAGAAGAAC
>Ga0207034_1036_pt1 | contig 26172 bp, 21 predicted proteins | sample Alteio_BWMinCont_36_FD_153269 | JGI IMG/M metagenome (GOLD analysis project Ga0207034, IMG submission 153269) | Enriched cells from forest soil in Barre Woods Harvard Forest LTER site, Petersham, Massachusetts, United States -... | ecosystem: Environmental > Terrestrial > Soil > Temperate forest >...
ATGCAAAACTTATTTGTCGTACCCACTCAAGACTTAAATGGCACTGCAGACACTTCTGCTATAAGCACTAACATGCTATGGCTAAGAACCTGGACCTGGCTTCTTTTGATTAGTTGTTTTATTGTAAATTTTGCCACTTGTGTATATGGTTCTTATTCAGGCGTAGCCGGGCCTCAAGGGAGATATTTATTTCCAAGCGAGATATCAATTATAGCGTTGCTAATTGCTGGACTCTCTTCACGCCAAAACAAATGGTCCAACGCCCTAGTACTGATCCTAGTCGGATTTAACATTTTTGCTTACTTCTATTCAAGCTTCTTCTTGTACCAGCTATATCACCAGATGTAATTTTGAATGGTAAACTTATTTAGGGAGGAAAGCTGCATGGCTGAGCGAGTTGAAGCAATAGTTAAACCAGAATTGTTGATTTGGGCTCGCAAAAGCATTGGCCTGGACTTAACCTTAGCGGCGAAAAGAGCTGGTACTACAGAAGAACGTTTGTTAAATTGGGAAGAAGGAAAGCAGCGTCCCACAATTAGTCAACTGAGAAGAATGGGTGATGTCTATAAGAGGCCAATAGCTGCATTTTATTTACCAGCGCCTCCAAAGAGTTTTAATCTAATAAAAGATTTTCGTCAAATATCAGAAAAACAAGTCCATGAATATAGTCCTACATTGTTATATGAGATTAGGCGTGCATATAGCCGCCGCGAATCGGCAATAGAATTATATAAGGATGTAGAAGGGATTATGCCACCAATCGCGCTACCAAAGAAAACTAGTGGAAATGTGGAAAAGCTTGGGCAAACAATTCGGGAATTTCTCGGCGTAAGTTATGAAAGGCAAAGGCAGTGGAAAACCGATAGAGAGTCCTTCAATGGATGGCGTTTGGCAATTGAAAGCAAAAATATATTAGTTTTTCAAGCAAGCCGTATCCGCGTAGATGAAATGCGGGGTTTCTCTATTGGTAAAACTCCTTTTCCTGTTATTGTAGTTAATATCCAAGATACCTTAGTAGCGCGAACGTTCACGCTATTGCATGAATTTGCCCATCTTACAATGGGTAAAGAAGGTATTTGTGACTTAACCGGACACGCTGACCTAGAAGTTTCAGGTAATGCAATCGCGGCGGCAACACTGGTGCCAAAAAAATCATTTCTAGCGGAGCCTGAATTCCAGAATAAAAAAGCATCCGGTTGGTCAGATAATGGAATAAGCAAACTTGCTAGTCGGTATAAGGTTAGCAGAGAAGTTATTTTGCACCGACTTCATACTATGGATAGTATTTCGTCAAAATTTTATAAAAATAAAAGTGCTCAGTATAGAGAAGAAAGAGCAGAGCAAATGCAAAAGGTAAAACAAAAGAAAACGGGATTTGCGCCGCCAGATAGAATGGTAGTTAGTTCCTGTGGAAAACTATATTCGCGTTTGGTGCTAAATAGCTATCGTAATGAAAAAATAACTGCATCTGATGCATCCGATCTTTTAGCTGTTAAGATAAAATATTTTCCAAAGATCGAAATGGCTATATTTGGCTAAGTAAGAGTATTTGGTATATGAAATACAGTCTAGATACAAGTGCTCTTATTGATGGTTGGGTCAGATATTACCCCACTCATTCTGGTCTACAGGAAAAAATGGAAAAGTTAATTGAAAGCAAAGAAGCCCGAGCTACAATAGAAGTCTTGCGTGAGCTTGAAAAAAAGGAAGATAAGCTGACAGAATGGGCAAAGCAGCAAGTGAATTTGTTTGTACCGATAGATGAAGAGATTCAACTAGCTGTGGCTAGTATATTGGCCAAACATCCCCGGTTATTGAAAAGCGGAAGACGCAGATCAGCAGCCGATCCATTTGTGATTGCTTTGGCAAAGATTTATCGGTGCAAAGTTGTCACTGCTGAACCGCGGACTAAGAGCCGCGAGGGATGGCTAAGAATACCAGATGTATGTGATTCTATGGGTATAAGGTGTATTACTTTGCTCGATCTTATTAAGGAAAAGAAGTGGACTTTTGGTTAGACAAGCAATCAATTAATCAATTCAATCTGAGAAATACCGCTGGTTTTGTTGATTTGAATGTGGGTTGGGAACATATCTTTGACATCAGAGAAATGTGTTATCACTAAAATGCGGGCAAAGTCAGGCTGGATAGAGCGAATAGCTTTAACTAATTTGTCTCGCGAGTAATCATCTTGCGAGCCAAAACCTTCGTCAATAATAAGCGTCTCGAGTTTGGCTCCGGCACGTCTGGCTAAGAGGCGTGATAAAGCAACGCGAATAGCAAAATTTGCTTTGAAGGCTTCGCCACCGCTATATAGCTCGTAATTACGTGTACCTATTTCATCGCTAATTTCAATATCAAGCGTTTCACTCATTGTGCCTGATTTATTTTTTTGTTGAGTGATGAGAGCAACGTGCATTTTGTTATCGGTTAGGCGGGAAAGAATACGATTGGCGTCAGTTTCAATTTCTGGAATAGCATTTTCAATAATAATTGCTTGAATGCCTTTTTTACCAAAGCATTCTGCTAAGTAAGCAAAGTCATCAGCGGCATTGCGTGTCTCGCTCAATGCAAGGTTTTTATCTTTGAGGCTATCTAGTTCGTTTTTAGCTAAGGCAAGATTGGCAGAGATTTTGGCCTGTTCTTGTAAAAAGATTTCGTAGTGGCTTTGGCTGTCCTTTAACTGGGACTTTAATGTGTTTATTTGGGATTCTATAATTGGCAATTCTTTGCTGCTGGTGCTGGCAATATAATGGCTTTTGGTTAGTTTTGCGTATTCTTCTTTTTTATTCGCTAGCCATGATTCATTGTCTTTGACATTTTTCTCTAGTCTGGGTACTTCGGTTAAGGCATGTTTTAAATCTCTGTATTGATCTACTTTTGGCATTATGGCATCCAATTTTTGTTTAAGCTGGTTGTGTACAGCACTATCGTAATTTATTAGCTTAAATTGCTTTTCTAAATCACGAATGGCATCGCGTAAATTAGCACCATAAGATTCTTCGGCAAGAATTATTTTTGACAAATCTATTTTCTTCAGCAATTCTGGCGCAGAGGCGGCAATTTTATTCAGCTCAGTCAGATCTTTCTGCAATTGATGATAACGTGTTTCAATGCCTCTTTGGCTGCGGATTTGGGCTTGGATGCTGCTATAAAGAGCTGGGTCAAATTTTAATTCGTTCAGCTCACCGGTTAATTTGATCAAGCTAGTTTTTTGTATAGTGGCATAGTCTTTTTGTTCTTGTTGTTTTTTCAAAGACTCTATGTCGGCAGCTAATTTCTCTTGATTTTCTTGCGCTTCCTTGATAGCTCGGTGTTTTTCTTTTAGTTGACCCTTTTGCATATCTAAAGATTTCCGTTGCGCAAGCTCAGTATTTAATTCACTATATTGGGCTCGCAAAGAATTTCTTTCTTTGTCTGATTTTTCTCGTTCATTTTCAAGTGTGATAACTTCACTTTGTGCTTGTTTAATAAGATCTTGATAGCGCTCAATTACTGCAGCTCTGTCTAGTATTTGTCCTGAACAAAGAGGACAAATGCTTGAATCAGCTGCTTTATTGAGTTCTTCAATTTTGCTTGCATATTCTTGTTGTCTTTTTCCCCAATCGATAATTTGTTGACCGATATTTTCAATGCGGGCTTTGATGTCTTGTCCTTTTTCAGTGACAAATTGAAATTCTTTTTCTTTCTTTTCTAGTTCTGCTTCTTTTACTTCAAGCTCAGATTTTTGGCTGCCTAAAGAGCCCTGGCTATCTAGTAGAGATCTAAGCTCGTTTAATTGTGCTGATTTGTGTTCGATTTCAGTTAATAGCCTAATTTGTGCTTCGTCTATGACTGTTTGCAATTCGGCTATTCTTTGCTTGAGTTGTGTATATGCTTCTTGTTGTTTGGCTAGTACTGCTTCTTTGCTGATTAGATCTTGATATAGTTTATATTCTTTTATGATTGCATCTTGATTTTGTGTATCAACAATTAGTTTTGCTTTACGCTCAGAACAATTAGCTAAGTCCTTTTCTATTTGTTTTAATTCGGATTCTAATCGTGTGCGTTCTTCTGATAATTTGGAGCGTAATTCTATCTTTTGTTTTTCAAGATCTTGGGCAGCAAAGGATTTCTCCTCTAATTCTTTTAGAAGAACGGTAGTTTTTTCATACTCAGTAAATTCCGCTTCAAGAATAGGCTGAGCACTGATAAGTGATTTTAAACTGTTGAGACGCTCAGTGAGTTGCTCTTTTTGTTCGCTTAAATGCGCAATCTCAATATCTAATGTTGCCAGTTGTCCTTCAATGCTTTTCTGTTTTTCGTGCGATGCATTGATTTCATGCTCTTTGCGTTGTAAGGTACTTAGGTCTGTTTCAAGCTGCTCTTTAGTCTTGCGACAATGATCGAGATTGCTTTGTCGAGAGACTTGCTCGCTCTCTAACTGAAATATTTGTGTTTCAATGTCCGGCAATCTGGAAAGCAGCCCCTTCAGCTCATCACACTTTTCTTTTAAGGGCTTCAGACGCTCTTTACAGCGCTCTTGTAGACGGTCAAAATATGAAAGGCTTAGAATTTCGCCCAGGATTTCTTTGCGCTTCATTGCTGTTTCGCGAGTAAATTGGTCAGCTGCCCCTTGCCTTAGATAGGCGCTATTAACAAACGTCTGGTAGTCCATGCGCAGCAATTGGAAGATTTTCTCTTGTGTTTCAGCAATGCTGCTAGCCGTGAGGCTTTTCCATTTACTATGGCCGTTATCGTCATTATCTACTCCAGGAAGTAAATTGGCGCTCTCGTGGCTTTGATGGTTGCTATTATTGCCATCGCTACTGTTGTTGCCATCGCTGCCATTATGGGTAGGTTGGCGTAAGCGTTGCCAGCTAGCCCCGGGTGTGAGCATCTGCAGATCAACCGTGCCCTTGCTCGTGGACTTATTGCCGGAACGAGAGGGGGTTCTTTGTCTGGAGCGTCTAATTCTGTAAGTATTGCCTTCGTGAGAAAATATGAGGTCAACCCACATTTCCTTTTGCCCTAGTCTAATTAATTCATCTGATGTTGCCCGCCCTTTTTCCCAGATTGCCCAGGTAGCCGCGTCGAGCAAAGCAGACTTACCGGCACCGTTGGCACCCGATAGACAAGCGACATTGATTGAGCTTAAATCTAGATGTGCATCAGCATAACTCATGAAATTATGCAGACTGATTGATTGGAGAATCATTTTTTTTGCTACTTATTCTTGTATCACCGATAAAGTATATCTTTGAATAATACAACTGATATAGATAAATTGATAAAGACCTTAAACAAGAAGCAATTGTTTGCCCTTCTTGTCCTTGTCTCATATATGTTCCAGGGGGTTGCATCACTAATCTATCAGGTTAGTTGGGAGCAGGCAATGGAAAGCATGGTGGGAATGGCGCTACCAACAATGGCGATTATGGTTTCAGTATTTCTGCTGGGTATGGGTTTAGGAGCATATATTTTTAGCAAAATAGGGCTTAGCCCAAGTTGGACAAGCAAGGTTTTTGCTATAAATCAGGTTTTGCTGGCTATCTTTGGCTTGATTTTCGTGGCTAGCGGCGAATTGAAATTCCTTAGCTTTCTAACAGTGTCTGCTGAAAAATGGCTTTTTGCTATTTATACACTTAGGCTGGCATTGATTTGTTTGTTCTTTTTGATCCCAGCAATGCTTATTGGGGCAGGCTTTTCGCTCTTGCTTCGATCACAACTAGCCAATTATCTAGGTAATACTGCTCAGAAACTTTATTTGGTTAATTCATTGGGGACAGTCTGTGGGGCAATTTTGGCTGGCTTTGTGCTTCTGCCAAACTTTGGCATTGCTAAAAGTACAGTTTTTGCAGTAATTCTCAACTTAGTGGCGGGCTTGATTATATGGTTAGTGGATAAGTTGGTGCCTTCGGCAGATGTCCCTTTGGAGATGTTTGGGATTAGTAGCGAGAACAAAGTCGCCAATGAAAATAAAACTGCGTCATTTTCACTACTGGTAATTATGGTTCCTAGCTTTTTTAATATGTTGCTAGAGCTGCTTTTTGTTCGTTTATATGTTTTATTTATGGGTTCTACAGCTTTTGCGTTTTCTCTTGTGTTAGCGATGCAATTATTCGCGCTAGCATGCGGAGCTTTTGTTGCTAACTTTGTTTATAAGCCCAAAAAAGAAAATTGCTGGCAGGTTTTTGCCTTCTTGCACATTTTTGCTGCCCTTTGGCTGTTGTTAGCATTATTTGTTTTGCCTGAATACTCTGCCGTGCTGGCTGCACAAAGGCATTTTTTGCAATCCGCATTATGTTTACCGCCTCTTTTAGTCTTTAGTATTAGCAACGCAATAGTTTTGTTGTTTAGCATGTTTGTGCCATGCTTTTGCCTAGGTGCTAACTTGCCTGTATATTTTCGCTCGCGGCAGGATTTTCCAGATTTGTTTGCCATAAAGTCAACCTATGTTTATGCATTTAATTTATTTGCTTCTGTATTAGGGTGCTTAGCCGGTGGGATTTTGGTTATTCCATGCTTGAGTCAAATATCAAAGCATGGTATTTATCTTGCATTGGTGTTGGGTAGTTTAGTAATTTTGTTTTTAGGATTGTTGATTTATCGCATGAGTAATTCGGTCAGTGGAGTTAATAGGTCGAGAAACACAATTTGGTTATTTAGTGTGGCCAGTTCTGTTGCCTTGGTTTTGTTTGTTAAACCGATATGGAAACAACCCCTATTAAATAAAAGATTGCCATTGTTATTTTATCAGGAAGGCTTAAATTCTACTGTCTCATTGACAGCTAACGCCAAAGAAAATGTCGTTCTATTGCAAACAGACGGACAAACTGAAGCCACATTGCCACTAGATCCAAAGCTACCAGCACCGACAAGTGATGAATGCACACAAACTTTATTAGGGCTTTTGCCAATTATGTTTTCTTTGCCACAACCAAAAGATGTGTTTTTACTCGGGCTTGGTAGTGGTGTGACGGCTAAAGCAATTTTATATAGCCCAGAAGTAGAAAAACTGACCGTAGCAGAAATAGAGCCTGCTGTTATTGCGGCTGCGCAGTATCTTGAGCCGATTATCAATAAAAATGTTTATCAGGATCTTGACCAGGGACTCTCAATAAATAGAACAGATCATAAAAGTTCTGGTTTGAAAGATAAGCGAATGAGCATAAAAATATCTGATGGCTGCAATGTATTGTCCATGTTTGACCATTCCTATGATGTGATTGTTTCTCAGCCAGGAGAGCCATGGAGAGGCGGTTCTAAGCACCTCTATACTTTTGAATTTTGGCAATTAGTAAAATCTCGTCTGCGACCAGAAGGCATTTTTTGCCAATGGCTGCCGCTATATGGCGTTGATGGGAATAATTTGCTTGCCTTGTGTCAAACTTTTGCCGCGGTCTTTCCCGATACGTTTGTTATTAGAGATAAGCACGCTGGAGAATTAATTTTGCTTGCCGTAAATTCTAAGGATAGAAATCCATCATCTGGGATTGGTAATGAAAGGAGTAATTTGGCGACACTATTGCCGATGGTGAAAACAGCAGCCTCACGCAGTAGAGCCAATGCTATGAGAGACGCATTGATTAGGTTCGATTTCGATAATTTGTCAGATCTCTTAAACACTTTTTGTATGAATCCTAAAGCTTTCCAAAATTGGTGTTGGGGAAATACGAATTTACATAAAGAATTCTTGGCACTTAACAAAGATGATTTTCCTATTGTGCAATATCATTTGCAATCCCTAGTAATTGAAAAAGGTATCGCTATTTATCTACCTGCCGATGTACCGCCGAAAACAAAAGTATATTTTCCCCGAATTAAATCAGAGAACTTTATAAACGTATCATCTCGCTTACAGGAGGCAAAGGTATTAATTGTAGAGGGGGATTTACCAGCTGCTGTTATTTGTCTTCGAGACTTGCTTAAGCAACAACCAAATAATTTTGCAGCACGGTTTATACTGGGCAAAATCCTGTGTAGTATAGGAGATAGTAATCTAGGCCTAACGGAAATAAAGTGGGCTAGTAAAATTGAACCAGAAAATCCGCAGCCCAATTTATACGTAACTGCTTATTGGGCTTTAAATGGAAATTGGCCATTGGCTCAAGAAAATCTGTTTTTATTAGAAAAGAAATTACTACACGATGATAATGTGTCTTATTTAGCAGATAAAATTAAGCGTCGGCAGACTTTGCTAAAGACAGAAGTCAGAACAAGGAAACTGTTAAGTATTTTGTGACAGATCTAATGTCCCCAAAAGATCTGATATTCTGATAAGCCCTGGTGCCTGGGCAAGATCTGATTGTTCGAGAAGAAGTAGTTGTCTGGGAAGATGTAGTTGTCTGGGAAGATGTAGTTGTCTGGGAAGATGTAGTTGTCTGGGAAGATGTAGTTGTCTGGGAAGATGTAGTTGTCTGGGAAGATGTAGTTGTCTGGGAAGATGTAGTTGTCTGGGAAGATGTAGTTGTCTGGGAAGATGTAGTTGTCTGGGAAGATGTCTAAATAGAACTAATTCTCCAGTTGGAATAAAATTGGGTTTTTAATATAGCCTAATTCCAATAGCACTTCTTTGATGTCGCCATGTGTCTTGCTTACTTCAGACATGGCTGTCATAAATTGCGAAAGGGTAAGCTCACCGGCACGAATTAGAATTTGACCAATAAGAACTGCTTGCAGCTGAGCTTCATTGAGAAAGCTTTGTTTAACTAGAAAGCGTCCAAACTGCATTTCTGGCATTGCTTTATGCATATCACAAGCAATGTCTAGTTCTGCTTGCTCAAGTATACCCACTGCTTGTAATAATTCGCCGATGCGCCACGAAACAGATTTGGATGCTTGTCCCGGTTCAACGCCGAAGGTAAGTGTTTGTGAATCGTCTTGTTCATCTATATCGCTAGTTTGGATACCTAAAGAGCGTAAATCATAATCTGTGCGGCAATCAGGATCCACCAAAATATCATGTGCTACCCAGAGTGCTCTTAGCTCATCCAGCAATTGCGTGGAGTCTCGACTGGCTTTTATTTTATCCAACAAAGGACTAAGGAGCTTGAGGAAGTGTTTATGTATTGTTTGAGTAGAAGAGTCCTTTTGCACACCCAGCCGTAGGTATATATCATCATTGGGGGATGGGCTATTGCTCATGCTACTGATTTTTCCTCAACCAGCCAGCCTTCTGCTGCTGCTTGGAAATAAGCATTTTGCCAATCGTGGTCGATTAATAACTCAAGCATACGTCTGCGGGAAGCAAAAACATAGCGCGTGCGGTTGGTTAACGCAGTAACATCAACAAAATTTTCGGCAAAAATAACATGGTCTAGTTGACGATACCATTCATTGCCAATTGGTGCCACTATATCTGCTACCATATTACCGCAGTCTAAATTTACTGGATCTCTTTTACTATGGGCGGGAAAATATAAAGTATATATTCTGCTGTCAAAACCCAAGCATTCAAGGCTGCCCAAAATAGTGCCAGCATCATTTTTTATTTCAAAACCAGAAGCAGTATAAAATCTCAGTTCTTCATCAAGGACACGGCGTATGGTTTCTTTGACTACTGGAATATGCGGTTCCAGTGACCACATTGCTGCTATTGGTAAGTATGATTTTGAGGGCAGAAAGCGCCAATGTCCAGCCTGGTAGCGAACGACACATTGGTGCGAGTTAGCCCAGCCGGACATCATTACACTTTTCCAAATGTCATTGTCCTTATATACTTCAGCATAGTGTTCTTTGAACCACTTTTCCCAGACTTCATAAGAATCATGCGTGCTGGAGTGGTTTTTTAAGCCATCGCGCCATTCGGTTTCGTCTGGCATAGGATCTTCGGCGTGAAAAAACTCTTCCCAATAGGCTATTAAAACCGCTGGCTCAAGAGCCTGGCTATCCAGCCGACCCAATTCTTCATGCCAGAGGCGCTTAACGAGTTTTAGCGCTGCCTCACAGCGAGAATAAGGATTAGAGTCCTTAAACTGACTATCGTGTCTTATCCAGTCTATAGTCGCTCTAATTAGAAAGGTGGGCAGCATTGGACTTTTATTCCTCAACAAATAAATTGTATTCGATTGATATCTTATCTTAACTCAATTACTCAATTTTCATAGTAGGTAATTGCGCCAAATGCGATTTGCTTAAAGGATATGGTTGCCGTTTTGTTTGCAAAATCAATTCGCGCACGTAATTTATTTTTTCAGCGTAATTGTTGTCCAGAGCATACTGAGCCAAGGGTTTTTCCAGTCTTTCGCTCCAATTAGAGGTATCGTGAGTGCCGGGACGGTTGAAGCGTTGTTTGGTACCAAACAAGTCGGTAATCATTAGGACTACTAACCAGCAAGGAGTTGAGAACAAAACCTTAAAAAAAGTACAAGCAAGCTTATCAGTATAGATAGCGGGTGGATTATTCTCATCTAGATGCAAAAAACGCATCAACCTTTGTATTTCTAACCAGCCATTGTGCCCATCATTGCTGTGCCACCAGTTGACTAGACTCTCGTAATAGCTTGCCAGGGGTTCATTGTCATGAGTACCATAAGTGCCGAGATTCAAGGCTGGTAATTCAGTACTAGCTACAAATGATCGATCACTTTCATTACGCTCAAATAGAGGGATAGAAAAGCCTGGTATACCAAGCTTCTTGAGGGTAGGTCTTACATATTCAGGCACAACACCTAAATCCTCCGCTATAACAAAGGCGCCTGCTGCTGCTTTTAAAATAACCTTTAGTCTAGCTTCTCCTTCTTGGCAGTTGAGCAGAGCTGAATCATTTATATCGTCATTGCGCGGCATAAATTGCGGCAAAAAGCCGCCAGTTATTTTTTTCGCTTCTGCAAGTGGTAAATGGGTAAATTTATGATTTTCTTCCGGCAACCAGGGAAAGGCATAAATGCGAAAGAAACCAAGTACATGATCAAGACGAAAACCATGAAAATATTTAGTTACCTGTCTGATCCGGCAATTCCACCAACGGTAATTTTCTTTTTCGTGTACAGCCCACTTATAAAGCGGTATGCCCCAGTTTTGGCCCCAAATAGCTGTAAATTCATCTGCTTGAAAAAAGCGTTCTGGTGGCGCGCCACCAGACCATTGTAAATCAAATAAGTCTGGGTGTGTCCAGACATCAGCACTATAACGACTGACACCAAAGGGAATATCGCCAACTAATTTTACATTTTGTTTATCAGCGTGATTTTTTACATCAGACCATTGCCGGTGGGCTACCCACTGTACATAACTATAGAAGCGACAAAAATTCTTTGCTTGGGCCTGCTCAGAACGTGCGATCCAGGAGCGGGCGTTATCAATAGTTTTAAGATCATTTTCCCATTTTGTCCATTGTGCGTCCCCGTTTTTTTCAGCGACAATAGTTCTAAAAAGAGCATAGTCAGGTAACCACTCAATATTTTCGATCTCAAAATTTTCAAATTCATTTTTTAGTTGTGCATAATTTGCTATTTTGCCTGATTCAAAGGCGGCAAAGGCTTTTTTTAAAAGGGTAAACTTAGTTGTCTTTACTTTCTTGTAATCAATGACAGTAGTAATTGCCTGATTAGCAATAGTTTTATAGAGATCTTCTTTAGTTAAGCCTGGCACTATATCTGGTGCAATATCTAATGTTTCATTAGACACGTGGATATAGACAGGATCTAGAGCAACCGCACTTATCGCGTTGTAAGGACTATTGTCGTTGCCGGTTTCATTTATTGGTAAAAGCTGCAATACGCCAAAGTTATTATCATGACAAAAGTCTATTGCTTCTTTGACTGCCTTTGTGTCTCCAATGCCTCGATCGTCCTCACTTCGCAAAGCAGAAGCAGGAACAAGAATGCCCGCCAATTTCTTATTAATGTCGATTGTCATGAGTTTATATTCAATCGCTTAAAGATTTGGTCAATGTTCTTTACGTAAGATTGGGTCTGGAAACATTGTTCAATCTCATCTTTTGACATGAGCTTTGTTATTTGCGGGTCTTTGAGCACACTATTTTTAAAATCACCGTTAACTTTGTTCCAAACCGACATGGCGCGATCTTGGACTAGTTTATATGCTTCTTCTCGACTTAGTCCTTTATCTACTAATTTCAACAAGACCGCTTGAGAAAAAACTACCCCACCGAAGCGATTGAGATTTTGTTGCATATTTTCCGGATAGACAACAAGATCTTTCAAAATAACGGTTAGTCTATCCAGCATGTAATCAAGCAAAATAACTGAATCAGGTATAATCACTCTTTCGACAGAACTGTGGCTTATGTCTCTTTCGTGCCACAGACTAATATTTTCCATGGCAGCAATGGCATAGCTGCGCAATAGACGTGCCAGACCAGAAATATTTTCACAACCAACTGGATTTCTTTTGTGGGGCATAGAGGAAGAGCCTTTTTGTCCCTCAGTGAATGGTTCTTCCACTTCCAAGACCTCGCTCTTTTGTAAATGCCTTATCTCGGTTGCAAATTTATCAAGACTGCAAGCAATTAGAGCTAAAGTGGTAATGAAGTGCGCGTGTCGATCGCGCTGTACAACCTGAGTGGCGGCAGTTTCCGCTGTTAAGCCAAGCATTTCGCACACTTTTTCTTCAACGGCTGGCGATATGTTAGCATACGTTCCAACAGCGCCGCTAATTTTGCCAACTGTTATTGATTTTATTGCTTGTTTTAGATGGTCTTGATGCCGGCGTATTTCTGCCAACCAAACTGCCATTTTAAAGCCAAAAGTGATTGGTTCAGCATGTACACCATGAGAACGCCCAATTTGCAGAGTATATTTATGTTTGATAGCAAGTTCAAGAATTGTTTGATCTAGCTTATGTAAATCATCCTGGAGAATTTTGCCAGCTTTCTTAAGCTGCAAGGCTAGCCCGGTATCAAGCACATCTGAACTAGTCAGCCCTAAATGAATATAACGTGCGGAATCGCCAATATGCTCCTTGACGTTGGTTAAAAAGGCTATAACATCGTGCTTAACCTCAGCTTCGATTTCTTGTATGCGCTTTAAATCAAACTTGGCTCTGCTCTTTATTGCCTGCCAATCGCTGTCAGGTATTTGGCCAAAACTACTTTGTACCGCACAAACGGCTAATTCTACTTCCAACCAGCTCTTGATTTTTGCCTCGTCTGTCCATAAAGAACTCATTTGTGAACGGGAGTATCGATTTATCAAAATCCTTTCCTCGCCCTACCATTATTGTCTAAGCAGCTAGTGTTATTAAGCTTGTTAGGTTAGAGCATAGCGCATTAGCAACCAGCTTTGGTGCGGTGCTAAAAAACCTCAAGCATAAATCACATAAAACGGTTCAAGAAGAGACAATTTATCGGACGCGTAAAAACGACCATCCCGTCTATTGTCAAGTTGTATCATGAAACCAAAAACTGGATATTTAGTTTCATAATGAAACCAAATCCGTATTTGTCTTCTATATACGAGACCCCAGTCTGTGTCCGGAAAGTTGTTTAGGACGGTCTATTCAAGACATATTTATGAGATATAGTTCATTAAATTAAACTCATTAGACATGCAAAGGCAGCATGATTGGAATTTATCTAGCACTCAAGTCATTATGCCAAGAGCAATGAAAGCTATTAAAAAGTAGCAAGCACTAAAATTACAAAGACAAAGTACAATTCAGCAATGCCACCAATAAAAAAGAATAGTGAATGATATTGGAGCTGGCGCAGGATAAAGATACTACTCTAGAGCAAGGTCGAGGTTGACTTTTATGAAAACACTTATTCCTATTGATGTATGGCAGAGTAATGATTCCTTGAGCCAAGATCTTGCGCGTGTATTGCCGCTTAATGAAGCGGAAATTATTCTTGTCTATTCCATCCAAAGTGAGCCACATATGGAAAAAGCAGCTGGTGGCGGCGATGGTGACTATCTTTATGCCGAGCTAGAAAAAAAAGCTAAGAGCTCTTTAGAAAGTTATGCTCAGGAATTAAAGCCTTCTTGTCTTAGTGTGGAAACTTGTTTTGAGCACGGGCCGCCAGCTAGTGTCATAGAGTCAATAGCCACACGGAAGCAGGTAGACTTAATTGTTATTAGGGGACAGGCGGCTGGCCTATTAGAATCAGCTTTCCAAGGCAATACTGTGAGTTTAGTTATTAAGCACAGTCCGAGCTCTATTTTAGTGCTACACGCAGGTGCGATCTTAGCTCCTTTAAGCAAGGTCATTGTTGCTCTTGATGGTTCACAATCAGCTAAAGATGCATTGCGTCAGTTTTGCCAGTTATATAAACCGCTAGCTAATAATATTGAAATTGTTTTAGTGCACGTGGTATCTATCGCCGCACCATGGCGATATATTGCCCCGGTAGAATTTATTGCCACTCTGGAAGACAATCTTGATATGGTCGCCAAAGCAATTCTGGCTGAAGGGGAGACTATATTAAAGGATTGTGGCTGGAAACTAAATACCAAATCAGGTGGCATGATAGTGCGCTCTGGAGATCCGGCCTCTGAGCTTGATCGTCTAGCCAGTGAAATTAAAGCTGGATTGATCGTTGTAGGGGCGCAAGGGAAAACGGCGGTGAAGCATTTTTTATTGGGTAGCGTTTCAGAGGCACTGGCTATAAAATCATCTTGCCCTATCTTGGTTTTTAAATAGAATCTTTCAGTAAAAGCAATAATAATAAAGAATCAAATGAACAAAAGTCGATTTTATCTATATTGTTTTCTTGCTATTTTTTTTCTGGTCTCAGCTTTGGTAATATTTCCTGGCAGGCGGGTCTTTGCTAGTTCTAATGATTATGTTGACCTTGGCGAAGAACAGGCAGCAGAAAAAATTGAATTGCAGAAAATGAGGCAAGAACTCAAAGAGTTGAAGGCAACTACAAGTGAAGCCCTTGACGCAATGAACAAAGTTGATACCAGTTCTCTTAAAGAAGGGTTGGCAGAATTTCATTTGTTTTGTCAGCAATCAAATTGTGAAATCATGCCTGGGAAAACAATTCAATGTTTAGGCTATAACGGACTTTTGCCAGGACCAATACTAAAAGTAAAAGATGGACAATTAGTCCGTATTACAGTGCACAATCAATTAAACAATAATACTAGCTTTCATATCCATGGCATGGTCTTACCAGAATCTGTAGATGGATTGCCAAATTCTCAATCAGGTTTGATTAAACCTGGACAAGCTTATGTTTATCAATTCGTGGCTAAAGGTGTTGGTACTTATTGGTATCATCCGCAAATCATGCATGCTGAACAAAGAGCAAAAGGACTTTATGGCACTTTTATCGTAGAGCCAGCGGGTATGTCAGCAAAGACAGTTGATCGAGATATAGTATTAATCTTAAGTGATATAATTGCTGCAAAAGTTCAGTCAGTTGGTACAGCTGGTGCTAATACTTCTAGCAAATTTATTGCTACTACTCCAAGTGTTGCGGCTTCCTCAGGTAAACCAGTGTCTACCTTCTATCTAGTGAATGGGAGAACTGCCCCAGCAATTCCTGCTATTGAAGTAAAACCAAATACTCGCATTCACTTAAGGATAATAAATGCTGGACAACATAGTGTGCCGCTGCATATTACTGGTCATAAATTTGAAGTAGTTTCTTTAAATGGTAATCTTATGGGAGAACAAACCGCCCGCGATACTATTACAGTTGGTATAAGTGATCGCTTAGATTTAGAATTTACCGCAAATAACCCTGGTGTATGGTCAATAGGATCAGAGTTGATTGAGCAGTCAACCAGCACTGGACAATTTCCTGGAGGCATTGCTTGTATTCTGCGTTATGTAGAATAATCACACTTATAGATTGTGCATGAAAGTTATAGATTAGGTATGATGCTATTAAATTGTTTCATGCAATTGACTTAACTTTATCTGCACATGCTCACGAGAAATATTTGTGTGCGCACAAAATATTTGCCAGCCAACTTCTATCACTTCTTCCCAGTGATCATAAAAAATTTTGGGATCTAAATAATCTTTCCCTGCTTCATATGAATAATCAGCCAGAATAGCCTTTGCCATATCATGTTGCACTACGTGTTGTAAGTCAAACCATTGTTCAGCCAGTGCCAATTCGAAAAGGGTATTCAGGAATTCCTTCTGGCTGTAGCGAGCCTCAGCTAATTTATGTAATTGGCTATCCATATTAGATATCATATATGAAAAATACTAGTATGAAAAATACTAGATTTAGAAAATATATGTCCTTTGAGCCCGAAATCAATTTTGGTAAAAAGGCTGATATTGGGACTGGGGCTGATATTGGGACTGGGGCTGAGAAGGGAACTGATATTGACTGGGAGATTGATATTGATTTCGGGGTTGATATTGAGAAGGAGGTTGGTACTGAGGATCAGGCGGGTATTGGGTGGCAGACGGGTATTGGATAGAAGGTTGGCATTGAGTAGGGAGCTGGGTCTCGGCGGGAGATCGGTATTGATAAGGCAATATACCGTATTGTTGTCGCAGTTTTTGATCGAGTACTTTATTGTTTTCATCCAATATCGCTAGATTCGCTTTGCGTTCAACTAATCCACTAGCAATGGGTTGCCCACTACTTGGATCTACAGCTAATAGATCGTCTTGTAATCTCAGATAATCGGAAAAGAGGTGCCTGGCGTCAACAAAGTACTGGTAATATCCTCGGTGCAATTGTTCAGTAGCAGGAATGAGCTGCAGGGCGCTCATTTGTTGAGAGGCAGTTTCATAACGTTTAACTAGATTTGCCAATAAGCTTTGTGCTAGCGCTTTGTCATTGCCAGGCATAAAAATAGAAAGTCCTTTGCCCATAATTTGATCAGCTCGCTGGCGTTCAGCTGGAGACATTTGTGCTTGACGGCGAATTTGATCGTAATTGTTAAACCAGTTTCTAATTATATTTATTGAATCGATGCTTCCATCAGAATTTGCAGCCAGCCGTTTGGATTTTTTATGTGTTTGGCTATGTAAAGTGTCTGGGTACGTAGGTTTTTGTATACAAGCAAGACAAAATACCAGCAAGGCAAATGATGCCCAAACAAGGAGTAGATTTTTTGTAGCCAATTTATTTCTTTGGTTCATCTGACTTTTCAACAAATGGATCGAAATAAATTTGTTTTGCTCCCATAGCAAGTGATAAGACAAGATATCCTATTAGAATAGCTATTAATATACCTATAGTGGTATGGAAATTATGCACAATTGAAGTTCTCGCAAATAAGTATTGGTCAAAGATATACAAAAGACATGATCATGTTAGTACTGAGATTATAAACATTCAAGACTTTCTTGGCTAGGGGACAGTGCACATATGCTATAAAAGTAATGATTTAATTGAAATATGGGGAATGCTTTAAGTTGACCAAGGCTGGTCCAGTCAATCTTCGGTAGGAAGTAATAATGATAGAAATCAAATTTAGTCAACAACATATTGTGACAGGTAGCACTGTATTTGGTATCATCTTGGCGCTAATCGCAATGACAGGTTTTTGTTTGCCTGGACAGGCAGGACCTCAATCATTGCTTGATCCTTATGCGGATGTACTGCCACCCGCTACTAAGTCCGAAGCAAAAACAGCTGCCAAAAAATTTGCTAAACAACCGAGTAATAATTCGCAACGCAGTAGTCTTGCCGGTAGCGAAAATAGTGATTCTCCATCTGATTTAATTAGCAAGCCAGTCAAGGACAAGCCTAATAAGCATGCTGTTAGCAATAAAGTTAGCCAGGTCAATAACACTGCGAACAATTCTGGTTTTCTTTCTGGTATTAAAGAAATTCAGCACGGTTATGTTACAAGCATAAAAGCGGCTGGCAGTGGGATTGTAAATGGTAGCAAGGCAGCTGGATCAAAAGTGGCAGTCGGTACTAAGGGACTATGGAGTAGTGCCGCTAATGCTAGTCATAAAATAGTATCAACGCCCAAAGCCATAGCAAAGAAAGTGCCCTCGCCGGAAATTAAAGAGCAGAAACAACCCGAAGTGCAAGAAGCCAGTGCTTTGCCGGCTCGGTCAAGCATGCCTACTTTGCCTGGCAAGCCGTTAGACCAAGTTTCAGAAAAATTGCCTCGCAGCCGGATGAAGGACACACCAGTTACTGAGAAGAAGCCAGGCGTTATTGCGCATACTTTTAGTAAGCTTCACTTCTTTAAGAAGAAGAGCCCGCCAGCTAAAGTGGCTGCTACCAACCCTAGCCCAAACACTGTCGCTCGCTGAACGCTCTTTGGCAGGGCAAGGCTGGCATATCAGCAACCATATCTTAGACCCTTACTTTGTTAACGAGCACTTTGGCTTGATTGGCAAGTACATTGTCTATATTATTAGTTAATTCGTTGGATGCCTTAACCCAGAATTGGCTGCCAACGATAATGGTTTTATTTTGCTTACCATTTGGGAAATTAAGCATGACAGGATCCTCGCCGCGCCAATTGGAAAGAATTTCCTTTAATTGCTGTAATTGGGTGAAAGATTGTTCATGCTGAAAGTATATGCTCACTATCGATGCGTCCGAAAGCCGGCGAATAGAAGAAGCTAATATTGAAACGTCTTCTTCTGTTTTCTTTACTTTGCCCTTTATCAACACTAAAGATTGCGGGGCTAAGATGTCCGGCGATAATGACTCAAGCACTTCACTATAAGCTACGGCTTCTATCTGGCTAGCCAGGTCTTCTAGGCGAAAAATGCCTATCAATTTATTTTGTTTTGTTAGCTTCTTTTCGCTGGCTGTAATTAGACCGCCGACAATGACGTTAGTGCCATCATTGCATTCTATTAAGTCCTTTAATGTATGAGTGGTTAGCCAGCGCAGTCGGTTGGCAACACGCTTAAGAGGGTGGCTTGTGATGTAGAAACCAAGCAATTCATGTTCCATTGTTTGTAATTCGCGCTCTTCAAATTCGGTCGCTTCCCCAGTCAGTGTTTGATCCATCGCTATGCCTTTATTGGCAGCTAGGCTAAACAGGCTAATTTGTCCGGATGATTGCTCTAATTGGCGGCGGCTGAAAGTTTCAACTAAGCGCTCTAAATTTTCTAGGGCTTGTTTGCGGGTAATGCCGAGGTTGAGGCAAGCTCCACATTTGATTAGTGCTTCAAGGGCCCGCTTATTAACGATGCGCAAATCGATACGAGAAAGGAAGTCATTAATTGATTGATATTGTCCAGCTTGTTCACGCTGCCCTACTATATTATTAATGGCTGCCTCACCAATGTTCTTAATCGCCGATAAACCGAAGCGAATAGCTTTGCCATCAGCAGTAAAATCATGACCGGAAATATTGACGTCTGGCGGCAAAATATCAATATTTATGGCCTGGCATTCAGCAATATAGTTTTGTACTTTGTCTTTATCAGCTGAAACACTTGAAAGCAATGCTGTCATGTATTCAACCGGATAATGAGTTTTTAGATATGCCGTTTGATAAGTGACCATAGCATATGCTTGGCTGTGGGACTTATTGAAGCAATATTCAGCAAATTGCACCATCATATTAAATAATTGGTCGGCAACATGTTGGCTGACACCATTTTTGGTGCAACCAGAAATAAACATCTCTCTTTGTTTTTCCATTTCAGAGGGCTTTTTCTTACCCATGGCGCGTCGTAATAAATCAGCTTGTCCAAGACTATAGCCAGCCAAATTTTGTGCTATTTGCATTACCTGTTCCTGGTAAACAATCTGCCCATATGTATCTTTAAGTATGGGCTCAAGAAGCGGGGTTAAATAACTGATAGTAGTCTTGCCATTTTTGCAATCGATAAATTTATCTATCATGCCGGTGTCGAGCGGCCCTGGACGATAAAGGGCAATCAATGCCGATATATCCTCTAGACTGCCTGGCTTCATATCGCGCGCGACTTGCTTCATGCCTGACGATGTTTCTAATTGAAAGATGCCTGCTAAATCGCCGTTACTTATAGTCTGGAAAACCTGCTCATCATCTAAAGGTAAATTATCGATATCTATTTTTATCCCGCGCGTTTGCTGAATAATTTTTACTGCTTTGTCAATCATGGTCAAATTGCGCAAGCCAAGAAAATCCATTTTCACAAGGCCAATATGGGCAAGGTCTTCCATGTAATATTGTGTGATTATTGTGCCATCATTATTTCTTTGTAAAGGAACGATTTCTTCTAGAGGCACATCAGAAATAACGACACCAGCAGCGTGGATGCCGAAGGTTTTGTTGACACCCTCTAACTTGCAAGCCAAATCTATAACTTGTTTGGCTTCGTCATTGGTAGCATAAGTCCTTTTAAATTCCGGGTGTTCGGCGAGCATTTCTTCTAATGGTGTGGGTTTGCCGCGCACCACCGGTACCAGTTTGGCTAATTTATTAGACTCAGCAAAAGGAAATTCGAGCACCCGGGCGACATCTTTTAGCACCGCTTTACTGGTCATGCGATTGAAAGTAATAATTTGCGCAACTTTGTCGTGTCCATATTTGTCAGCGACATAGCGGATTATTTCTTCCCGGCGCTCAATGCAAAAATCAGAATCAATATCTGGCATAGAACGTCGTTCTGGATTTAGAAAACGCTCAAATAACAGGTGATAACGCATGGGATCAATATTGGTAATGCCAAGGCTATAGGCAACTAAACTGCCGGCAGCAGAACCTCGCCCTGGTCCAACCGGAATACCTTGGTTACGCGCGTATTGAATGAAATCGCCGACAATTAAAAAATAAGAAGCATAATTCATATCGTTGATGACTTTTAGCTCGGTTCTCACTCTATCAACCAGGTCGGGTGTTACTTCGGCAAAGCGTTTTTTTAAGCCAGCAAAAACTAATTCATCTAAGTAAGTGTCGGCAGTATGCCCGGGGGGCACAGGGAATACTGGCAAACGGGTGTCCCCAGCTAATCTAATCGGTTCAATCTTATCAGCAATTTCAAGTGTGCTTTGCAAAGCTTGTTCTATATGCTCAATATCTAAGTGGTCGCGAAAAAGCGAAAACATTTCATCGCCATCTTTAACGTACTCCCAACCGCTAAATTTCATACGATTTTCATCAGTAACAAGTTTGCCCATTTGAATACAAAGCAAACAATCATGGGCAATGGCATCTTCTTTGTTAGTAAAATGACTGTCATTAGTTGCAGCTAGTTTGACTTTAAATTCCGAAGCTAATTTGACCAATTGCGAATTGACCTTCCGGTCTTCCGCGTAGCCATGATCTTGAACCTCCAGATAATAATTCTCACCAAAGATTTCTTTGAACCAACTTACTGTTTCCCTAGCTTTTTCATAATCGCTCTTTAGCAATTGTTGAGCAAGTTCTGAGCCTAGACAACCTGAAAGAACAATTAATCCATCTTTGTGCTCAGCCAGCATTTCTTTGTTAATGCGCGGCTTATAGTAAAAACCATCCAGGTGAGCATGCGAGTTTAGCCAGACAAGATTGCGATAACCATCGCGGTTACGGGCAAGAAGAGTTAGGTGATATAGTGGCTGTTTGGTTGACTTGTCTGTAATATCGCCATCAATAATATAAGCTTCGCAACCAATAATAGGCTTCAACCCGCCAATTTCATGGCAAGTTTTAGTGAGTTCTATGGCTCCATACATGACACCATGATCGGTGATAGCCACGGCTGGCATATTGCAGGACTTGGCCTTTTTGACCAGGTCCTTAATCATAGTGGCGCCATCAAGGAGGCTATATTCTGTATGTAAGTGAAGCGGTACGTATGGACGAGGAGGCATATTGTGATTATCTATATGTTCAATTAATAAAAAACAACCAGGACTTATAAACGCTAAAGCGACTAAAAAAGTTCGATTTTTTTAAGTCAATTCAGAAATTTAATATAGATGCACAGTCAGGCATGCTAAGTGGACTCAAATGCATAATAAAAGCCCAGCCAGTTAAGTATAACTGCTGGGCTTTCTATTGAATACAAAAATCTAATAAGCGAATTCTTTAATGTGTGCCGGCTGTACCTTGCGTGAAGGGCGTTTGCGAACGGGAGAAACTCTATGACTGGCACTTTTTTCTGGTAGATAAAATTCAAGAATACTTGCGGTAGCTTCTTCCATTTCGACTTGGGCTATAGCTTGTCTAAACCAGAGGCGTAAGCAATTCTTTTCTTCAAGGGTTAATGCTGAGTCTGCCATTATGTTCTCTCCTTGCACTTTTGCCATTATTGCTTCGCCATTCTTGGGTAAGCAGAGGTACTTTATGATTAAGGGCTCCCACGAGCTGGCGCTGTCCATTCCCGGGAACGTTCCCCGATTGTAGGGGTAGAACTTGATAAGTGAAAGAGATCTGCTTTATATGTAAAGTATGTTTTACTTAATCAAGCCATTTTAGGACGATCAAGGCTCCTGGCAGAGCAATCAAGGGTAGCCAAACACCAAATATGAAGGGAACCCCAGTCATAAATAAAAACCAGCTAAAGTAAAAAGGATGCTTTGAGATTTTGCTCTTTGAGATATTCCTACTAGCAGGCACAATCTTTTTGTCATTTTGTGTTAATGCGGCTTTGATTTGGATTAATGCCGCCAGACTAACTATAAGCAAACCTAAGATAGTGCTTGCTATGCCAAAGATGGCGTTACTTACTTCGGTGCCGGTTTTTATACTTGGCGGGACAGTGCAGGTGGTCAGAGATAATTTGTGGCATAAAGCTGAACAAGTTGTGTAGCAGAAAAGATAAGAGAATATGAGGACGAATTTTCGGTTGATATTAACAGAAGGCAGGCAAAGGCGGACAATGCCGCCAGTAATTATGCATAAAAACGAAAAGGCTTTAAATGGCCAAGTAAAATTCTGGAAAAATAGCTCGATATGACGATGATGGACTAATGCAATGGGTGCAATGCTGATAACTGCCCCCCAGAGACTGCCCTCGGCAAGAAGTAAAATCTTTTTTCCTGCTGTTCTAAATGAATTTCTCATTATTTGAATTTAATAGCGCAGTTAAGGGGTGGAAGGGCTAATATTCCCAGCTCCGAGTAGCTTCAAGCTTTCTCTCACCAACCCTTCAGTGTCATTTGTTTGGCTTTCTTTTCTTATTAATGATAAAGCATGGTTAATTTCACTGGGTGAATAGCCAAGACTGGCTAGAACTGCCCGCGCTTCTTCATCGACAAGTGAGCTTTGTTTGGCGACGCTGCCAGTGTAATTTGATTCCAGTATGTTTTCGTGCTGCCAGGTTTCTATTTTTGTTTTCAGCTCAAGAATAATTCGTTGTGCAACTTTTGCTCCCACGCCTGGTGCTTGGGCTATTAGGCTGGCATTTTCTTCGACAATTGCTTCAGCCAATTGTTGTGGTGCCAATGTGCCTAATAATGCCAGGGCAAGTTTGGGACCGATACCTGAAACAGAAGTTAGCAGAAAGAAAAGGTCTTTTTCTTCCTTGGTAGCAAAACCAAAAAGGAGGCATTCTGTTTCTTTGATAGTAAAAACTGTATATATTTGCGCTTGCGCGCCTGGTTCAGGAAGGTTGGCGGATGTATGCTGAGAAATCTGTATTTCTAAACCAAAATCGTGTGATTCGAGTACTAAGCGATGAACGATGCTATTTATCGCTTCTTTCTCTTGCACTATGCCTTTTATGTATGCAAACATCTTATAAGCGCTCCGTTCGCTTCATCTCTTTGCTCACTCTGCGCGGATTCATGTTCCGCTTCGGCCGGCTCACCGCAGCCCTTCGCTCCACTATACTTCGTCTTATTCTTTGACCCCTCTTCCTTGGGCATATGTTGTGCTGCCAACAATTACAGGGTCTTTGCCAGGATAAATGGTGCTTTCTATGCACTTATATTCTTCGGGTTCAATATTGTTATCGGTATAATTACCCCAATAGCTGGGTCCGACTATTTTTTTCTTCTCTACTTCACGTTTAAAAAACCGCTCGGGCATTGCTATCATGACGATAGCTATAAAGGCTGCAATAGCCCCAAATAAGTATCCCACATATTGCATTTTTTTATCCTCATAAATAACCTCAAAAGTAAAACAGGCGCAAAGTTTAGCGCATATGGGATCAATGTGTTCCCGGCTAGCAAGACATCTATACTGTTCTTAAAACTAGATAGTTTATTGGCGTATCATCGCCCAGTAATTGCTATAAAAAATGAATTTTATAATATATCAATAATTGCTTTAGGTGTCGGCACCTGTAGGTCTTACATCCCAGCTCACCATGTCAATCTTGCTGTCTATGCCTAGCTCAGCGACTATTGTCTCCATGATATGGTCTTGTCGGCCCGGCACAATTACTTCGGCTAATACTCGCAATTGCCCAGTATCTTTTAAATCCTCGCTGCTAAGGGATTTGAGTGTGCTAGAAGTTCTCAGTATGGCGTTCGTTAATAAGGCCCGCACGTGTTGTTCTATATCTTTGACGCAAACAATCTTCAATAAATAGCTGGTTTCAAGATCAGACAATTCATCAGCAGACCTCATGGCAATTTTTAATGAAATAGGACGCAAAATCACATTTGCGCCTATGACGGCAATTGTTCCTAAAGTTGCTTGCAGGGCAAAACCCGAACCACACAAAGTGCCAACTGCTGCTGAACACCAGACCGTAGCAGCGGTATTTAAACCGCGCACATGATTGCCTTCTCTTAAGATAAGTCCAGCGCCAAGAAAGCCTATGCCGGAAACAATTTGAGCAGCCATTCTAGTTGGGCTGGATTCATTAATCATCAAGCTGGCCAAAGAGGCAAATAATGCTGAGCCTATAGCCACCAAAGCATTGGTGCGCAGTCCTGCTGTAGGCTGATGCCATTGCCGCTCAACACCAATGGCGGTGCCAAGCAAAAGAGCAACTACTAAGCGACCGACAAAACTACTTAAATGCATTCCAGATTTCCTGTTTAGTAATGGTCTACAGTGTACATCCATCAGTGCTAAAGCAAATTGGTGATTAATAATGCCTAATGCACAAGTTTATGTATTGTCTGAATAATTATAGAAACATATTACTGTTGTCAGTAATATGTTTGAAGGTCCTGATAATCTATGGGGGTGCTATGAAGGGCAATCAAACGGTGCTTGTGACGGGCGCTGCGGGAAATATTGGCACAAAATTGCGCCCACACTTAGAAGAGCGATATCAATTGCGACTGCTGGACATGGATAGTCGTGGTGATAAATCAATTATCAAAGTTGATTTAAGTAAATGGAGCGATGAATTACTTAAGGCGTTCGAGGGAGTAGATGCAGTAATTCACCTAGCTCCCGATCCTGATGAATCAAAGTCATGGGAAGATTTGGTGTCTCCAAACTTGGATGCTGCTATCAATCCTTTTATTGCGGCAGGACGTGCTCGTGTCAAGCGTTTTATTTATGCCAGCTCAAATCATGCTATGGGAGGCTATAAAGATAAGGCGGAGATAAAATGTTTGACTACTAAAATGCCTCCGTTACCTGGCACTCATTTTTCTGTTAGAGGAACTGAGCGTGACAGCACTCCCTATGGTTCCATGAAATTGTTTGGTGAACGTCTTGGCAAATGTTATGCTGAGGCGACGGACATGTCGGTTATAGCTGTGAGAATTGGTTGGGTACAACGAGGGGACAATCGAGTGGAGGATTTGCCAGCAGATAGCATTGAATGGTATAAGCGCATGTGGTTATCAACGCGAGATCTTTGTCAGCTAATAGAAAAATGTATTGAAGCGAAATTATCGCAACCCTTTGTAATCGTAAATGGTATGTCTAATAATGCTGACATGATTTGGGATATTGAACATACTCGTGAAGTGCTCGGTTATGAACCCCAGGATGGGAGACAAACTCTGGCTAGCCGAGTAGTTTAACCGATCTTATTATTGAAACTATTGGCAGATGTCACAGAAATGTCACGTCTGAGCTTTATACTGCAAGCAACTGAAATTGTATAGCGCTCGGGCAAGAAATTTTCTTGCTCACTGCCGAGGTTGCAAATTCTTATGTCTAAAGCAATAGATTTTGACGCACAAAAATCCGAGAAAACTCTGCCAGGGAAAGAAGAGAACTTTCCTGTCAATCGAGTATTAGAAGAGGTTGGCAAAGCTTGGGATGGGCTGAATGAGAAGAACAGTTTTACTAACAAAGAGCCCAGCCAGTCCTCAAATCCTAGCATTAAAGATCTAGGAGATCGACTGAGCGGAGTAGGAGAAGGGTTTCTTCAAGCAGGTAAAGACGCTGTTGGCGCTGTTGAAGCTCTAGCAAAAGATCCTTATGCAGTAAATAAGAGTATAGGCAATGCAGTGGAGTCCATTATCAAAACTGGGCAAATTGTGGCAAAGAAAGTCTCTGCTGG
>Ga0207034_1037_pt1 | contig 25934 bp, 23 predicted proteins | sample Alteio_BWMinCont_36_FD_153269 | JGI IMG/M metagenome (GOLD analysis project Ga0207034, IMG submission 153269) | Enriched cells from forest soil in Barre Woods Harvard Forest LTER site, Petersham, Massachusetts, United States -... | ecosystem: Environmental > Terrestrial > Soil > Temperate forest >...
GGCAAAAATAATGAAGAAGCATTATCGACAAAGATTAATGCTCGCACCTTAGACAAACGCTTGCAAGGGTTAATCTTGCCCATTGCCGGACAGTCTTTGCCAGGACATCCTGGTGTTTATCCAGGTGCTCGCCGGCTTTATCGCTTTGGTGTACATGCGGGTTTGGATTTATTCAACCAGCCTGGTGCAAGGATACATGTAATGACGGGTACACCAGTAAGAGCTGCTTGTGCTGGTCAAATAGTAAGGGCAGATCTAGCTTTTAAAGATATGAATTACAGCACTTACAACCGTGTGATAAAAGAATGTTTTGTTGCTCATCAAACGTCAGCTAAAAATGAGGACTTACTACGAGGCTGCCAGGTCTGGATAGATAGTGGCAATGGACTCGTGACTAAATATGCTCACCTATGCCGAGTGAATAATAAATTGCGTGTAGGTACAAATGTTCGTCAAGGCGAAACAATTGGTTATGTAGGAATTTCGGGTACCGGAGAGAATTTGCCCGGACGCGCGCGCGCTCCACATTTGCATTTCGAAATTTGGCTGGATGGCAAATATTTAGGCTATGGGCTTAATCCAGCTGAAACAATGACTTTGTATGAAGATATTTTTGCCTATAAGCGAAAGTAGTTTAGGGACAGAAAATAGATACTGATTGTAGAAGGGGATTTGAACAAAAATATGGCAGCTGTCAAACTTGACTTAAAAGCAAAAGCAACTGTTCGCTCACAAGAATGCTCACGGAGATTGGAAGAGCTCACCCCGGGCGGAGTTAATAGTTCTTTTCGTTCATTTATAGAAGTGGGTGGCCACACTATTTTCTTCTCGCATGCGCAAGGATCAAAAGTATTTGATATTGATGGTAATACTTATATTGATTATTTAGGAGCCTGGGGTCCAGCCATTTTAGGGCATGCTCATCCTGAAGTGGTAAAAGCCTGTCAGGAAGCCCTTGGTCGTGGCCCTGTCTTTGGCGCCCCGCATGAATTAGAAATTGAATTCGCCGAATTACTGGTGCACAATATACCGAGCATTGAACAAGTACGTTTTGTAAATTCTGGTACTGAGGCAGTGATGAGCGCAATACGACTCGCTCGGGGCGCGACTGGACGAGAAAAAATTATTATTTTTGCTGGCAGCTATCATGGGCACAGCGATTCTGTTCTAGCCTCAAGAATTCCCCCCGCTAGTACTGGTATTACGGCAGGCAGTGCTGCAGATACTCTGTTAGTAGAATACAACGATCTTGATGCATTAGAACAATGTTTAATTAGTCATAAAAATCAAATAGCAGCTGTGCTTATTGAACCAGTTGCCGGATCTATGGGTGTTGTTCCTCCTGAGCCTGGTTATTTAAAGGTCATAAGAGAATTATGTACAGCCCACAATACACTGCTCATATTTGATGAGGTGCTTACTGGATTTAGAATTACTTTTGCTGGCGCGCAAGCACTTTATGATGTGCGTCCTGATCTGACTTGTTACGGCAAAGCTTTAGCTGGCGGTATGCCTGTGGGTGCTTATGGTGGTAGAAAGGATTTGATGAGCCAGCTTCTGCCATATGGTAAAGTCTATCAAGCAGGAACATTCTCCGGTAACCCGGTCACTATGGCTGGTGGCATAACCACTATTAAGCTTTTATCAAACCCAGATGTGTTTAGTAAATTAGAAACATTGAGCGCAAGATTTTTTAGCGGCTTAGAAAATAAAATCCAAGAGCTAAATGGGCGGCAGAATTTTCCGGTTCAACTGCAAAGGGTCGGTTCAATGTTTGCTATTATTTTTGCTCCCCATCCAGTAAAAAATTATACAGATTCATTGGCTATTAATAGTAAGCAATATGCCAAATTCTTTCACTATTTATTGGAACATGGAATTTATATGCCGCCCTCCTCAGTGGATGCCGCTTGTCTGTCGGCTGTTCATACGGAAGAAGAAATAGACTATACGATTGAGATTTGCGCCAAAGCCTTTGGTCTTGTAACAGCATAAATATTAACAGTTTAGGCTTCAGACTGCCTCCAGATAATATCGAATATTTGCATTTGTAATTGGATCACCCTCCTATTGTTGAGCATAATTGCATCCATGGGTGGCACTAGCTGATGAAACACAACGTATTTTGGTGTAATGATCAAATTTGTATTTAAATTCATTTCTTTAGGTAAAAACCGTAGGTGCTCACCACGTTCACGATGATATGTCTGTCGTCTTAGGGCTGACTTGGAGGGGACGCTAAGAATTCGCAATCCAAGTTGTTTACTGGCCCGGCGTCTAATGAAATTAATGAAAAACCGTGGATCTAAACTTTCCCACTTTGCTAGATCGGTAAGTACAAGGTAATCATCTTTTGGTTTTACAGTATCCAATAGCTCTTCATATAATCCTCTGATTGCAGGCAATCCCTCATATTGTCTGATAATTGAATATTCATTTCTTGTATTATAGACCTCAGCAAATTCAGACATACAATTATCTAGCACAGTAAGTCGGTTGGATAAAACTGCTTTTAGAGCAGCTGGTGGAGCTGCAGCATAACGAGTCTTGAATCCCATTACCTCAAGGTTCATCAGTCCTTTGATCTTGAGAGATTCAACAATGCTATAGACAGACGTTCGCTTGATTCCTGAGTTAGCAGCAAGCCTTAATATAGTGGTAGGGCCTAGTCCAATGGCAGCAAGATAAACAGCAGCCTCCTTATCATTTAAGCCTATTTCTTTCAGTACTTGAATTAATTTGTAGTTTTTCATATTTCTGTCGAAATCTTCGACAACTCTAGAAGCTGAATATACCCCTAGTTTATGCCCGTTTGAGCAATAAATTTGACATATATGACAAAATAATCAGACACCTTTATTATAGCGCTTGACCTCTAGTGAGCTTTGGAGCTAGAGCACTTCAGCCGCAAATAAGTGGCAGATAAAGATTGCTAGTGGTTATTGGTTGGGCTTTACTTATTTAAGGTGAACGATGGTGCTTAAATTTGATCTGCATGTGGCAACAGAACCTTGCGAAGATGAGAGTCTTGAGAGGACTTTGATGGATTTGGGACTAAAACATGATCGGCTTGTAGAGCAGCATGTCAATTTTTATGGCAATATCGCAGTTAGTGCCTGCCCACTAATTGGGCTTCACATGTCCAAGAAATACGATCAAAATCAACCTTCGGAAATACTCAGCCAGATTAGAAAAGAAATCGAACAGATTGAAGCACTTCTTAGAAAACATGGGGTCATTGGCTATGCTCATGCAGAAGGGACTCATCCGGAATGTGATCTGGTACTAACCTCAAAAGAAGAATTCAATCATTGTGTATCATGGCCAGTGGCTCGGTTCCAACCTACATTTTCTGGGAAAGATAAGAAGTGGGACATACACATAGCTATTCCAATCGACAATTTGCCTGTTCAATTGGCAACTATATTGGAACAAAGTGGTATGTACTCAATTGAGCTGTTAAAAGCCAGGAATGGTGCCGGTAGAGTTTTTCGCATATATACCATACAAGGAATTTCTTCACCTGTGGAAGGCATGTTGTTATTTGATGGTTTGGTCAATTGGTTCCGCGCAGCCCATGCTCCACACATAGAAATAAAAATGGAGACTTATATTGCAATGGTAAGAGTGGGCGAACCGACCATTGTGCCACCAACCATCGATCATGTGAAGTTCCTATCTCCTCAAGAACATACAAATCCACTGATTATCAATATAGACCTTCACCATCTAATGATAAAATAGCAAAATGAACATTTCAAAACCGTTATATGAAAGTAGCTCTCTAATAGAACGCCAATCTACTCATACATTGTCCTCTCTACCACTACATGCATTGGTAGCTTGTTGGCTGGGAATGGTGTTTGACGGCATGGACACCAATAATTTCATTCTTACGTTGCATCCGGCTTTGGCTGAGCTTCTTCATACATCATCAACATCACAAATTGGTGCTTATGGATCAGCCATACTAGCGTTATTTATGGTTGGTTGGGCAGTGGGTGCTTATGTATTTGGAATGTTAGCAGACAATATTGGCCGCACACGGACACTCATAATTTCTGTGTTGCTGTATGCCTTAAGTACGGGTCTATGTGCCATTGCCCACTCATGGCAGGAAATGGCAATTTGCAGATTCCTGGTTGGTTGTGGTATTGGCGGTGAGATTAGTATCGGCGGTGTTATGCTGGCTGAAATTTGGAAGGGCAAGCCTCGCCTCCATGCTACTGGTATTTTACAAACTGGTTTTCCATGCGGGTTTCTTTTACTCTCTGGCGCCAATCTGCTCATTGGACAATTTGGTTGGAGATGGCTTTATGTTATCGGTATGATTCCTGCTTTTCTTGCTATTTATATTCGGACAAAACTGGACGATGCTGAGGATGCCAAGAAAGTGAGAGATTACAAAAATAGTTTAAGAGCTAAAGAACGTCATCAGCTCAACGAGAATGAAGTTCATTATTTGCGGTCACCAGTTTTTGAACTATTCAATCGTTCTAACTTAATGAACACATTGATTGTAACCGCTATTGCTTCTTTTGTTAGTATCGGTGCTTATGCTGTTCTCGGCTGGATTCCGGCCTGGATTAATCAATTAACTGCCTCTGTTGCGGTACAAGAAAGAAGCTATGCGGCCATTAGTCAAAGCTTAGGAAATATCTTGGGCTGTGCCACAGCTGGACTGCTTATATTATCTATAGGAAGAAAGTCCGCTTTTCGTCTTGCCTTTGCTGGCGCTCTTATTGTTTGTCCTCTAATGTTCTTAACGACAAAGACATTTGGTGCGCCACTGCTTGCTTGGGCGTTCCTAGCTGGTTATTTTGTAATGGCACCATTTGCCTATCTTTTTATTTACGTACCGGAACTGTTTGAAACACGATTGCGAGCGACTGCCTTTGCTTTTGTTATTCAAACAGGCCGAATTTTAACTGGACTAGCCTGTCTTCTCAGTGGCCAGCTTGTAGGCATATTTGGTGGATCGTATGCCATGGCGGGTGCTGCCGTGGCATCTTTTTATGTGTTAGCGTTGATAGCCACGCTCTTCATGCCGGTGTCACCAGGAATAGTATCTGAAGAACGATTAGTGTCACAATAAGGAATCATAATTTTGTCTGGCTCAAGTTTATGGGCCCCATCTCCTAAAATTGCAAAAGGCAATACTATGAAGATGTTCAAGGCAGTTGAAAAGCGAAACGCTACGCGGCTAAATCAAGTATATTATCGCTTACTGGAGATTAGATATGAAAACTATTCATCAAACTGCTGTTTTTGAACCGCGTGAAGCGGGGCGGAATATTGTTGTTGGACCGTATGCTGTTATTGAAGGGCAGGTCAAATTGGGCAATAATATTAAAATCCATCCGCATGTAGTTATATCTGGTTTAGTTGAAATTGATGATAATGTTGAAATTCTACCTTTTGCTTATATTGGTAGATTGCCGTCAACCTCTCCAGCAATTAAGCAGAGCAGCGAAAACTATACGCAGTTAACAAAAATATCAAGTGGCACCGTAATAGGACCACATGCCATTATTTATGCTGGTTGCCAAATCGATCAAGAATGTTTAGTGGGAGATGCGGCTTCAGTGAGAGAAAAAGTAATTGTTGGGCAGCAAGTAATTGTGGGCAGACATGTCACTATTGGACCAAATGTGAAAATTGGTGCGCGCACGCGTATTGTTGACTTTGCTCATATTACAGGTGAAACAGTTATAGGCGAAGATGTATTTATTAGCACGCATGTTTGCTCGGCTAATGATAATTCTTTTGCTACTGGCGATAATATAATTCTCAAAGGACAAACAATTGGGGATCGTGTCCATGTTGGACTGGGCGCTATGCTTCTCCCCGGTATTTCTATTGGTGATGATTCAGTCATTGGCGCTGGATCTATAGTTACTAAAAATATTCCAAGCAACAAGCTAGCCTTAGGGCAGCCAGCTAAAGTTATTCGCGATATTTGAGTAGGCTATTCAGCTTTGAATTCAGCCGATAATATAGTAACTTTGCTTTGATTTTAGGGCTAAGGGCTCTATGTTGTGACTGGTTGCCATTGCTATTTATGGTAGCGATTTGATATAGAAGGTTTGTGAACCTCTCCAAATCGACAGTACCACGATCAGTTAATATGGGATGTATGTCGTCGAGGGTGTCAACTGTCCTAGATCTGCTTTCTATTTCGGCAATGAGATCGATAAATAAATTGAAATCACTTGGAGACAGATAATCTTTTAAAAGATTATCTATTTCTATTCCGGAAACATCGCTGATGTTTAGACAGGCTAAAAACTGTGATAATAGTTCGTTATGAGGCTTAGGCATAAGCGGTATCGGTAAAAATTGGGCCATAAGAGCTTTAAAAGAATTTGTTTCATGTATGCTTGTCTTGAGAATACTCTCAAAGTATAATTTGATATCTTTTTTGGGGAATGGATTTTCGAAAACACAAAAGGAGTCAAAGCCACAAGTTAACTCACCGTTGCACCAACTAAATTCATTTGACTCAATGATGTCTTCCGAAAGATCAATTACATGAGCGTCATGGCCGTTTCGCGATGACTGAGAGACAGGAGATATGGTGATTTTGACATTCTTATGTTGCGAGAAGTACTCACCAATATCAAGACGCAGAAATGGCAGAGAGCCGCAAAGCTCAAATTCGCATGTTATTTCGTTATTCTTTGAAATATTGATATTAGCCAATATATTATTGTTGGGCGTAAATGTGAGGATGTTTGATTGAAATAGCTGCAGTGGAAATTGTTTATGCTTAGTGGCAATAGCTGAAGCTATAGCGTTATCTCTTAGTGAGATCTCAGATAGGCGCGACTTGTATTTGCTTTCGTGGTAAAAATCTTGGGCATCCAATTTTGTAAGTTTACCTGGCTTCTGGGAAAGCAAATCAATATCAAAAATTCCAGATATTGTATTTAATCGGTGTTTGAATCGATGTCCTGATTCAATTGCCTGCTGGCATGATTCGACAATAAAACGTCTGTGTGCTTCATCTTTCAATAACAGCTCACATATTTCTCGCGCCTCTCGAGGGTTTTGATATATTGGTATTCCGATATCCTTTCCAAACAAACGGCTCAAATCCTCCTGGTAATCTGATACCAGCGCCCCGTTGCAGCACATTACATCAAAGACTCGCCATGGTAATCCGCCTCTAGCTTGATAGTGAGAGATATTAATATTGACTTTGCTGGCATTATAAATAGATTCCAGATCGGATTTGGTTAATACTGGTCGCGGATCAAAACATAATCCTAATCCGACTGAATAGGTCATTACATCTAGCCAATCGGGGGTACCATATAATGCCAGCCCAAGATCTTCAATAGCATCTAGCACTTTAATTCTGCTATTAATTGAGATCATATTTAAAATATAGGCTTCGTCGAATTCTCCAACGAACACGTTCTCCAGACCGTAATTTTTTAGCCTGGCAGGAAACACCATGTCTCTGTCATTCATATAAGAATTAATAAGTGCGCGAATTTTAGAGATAAGGGTTCGATTGAAATTATGCTTCTTGATAATTTCCTGAAGCCTTATACCTGTAAAATTTGTTCCTATAAAAGCAATGTTGTGGAGTAATTCGCTATCATGGCCTCTAAAATCTGAGGCTAACGGCAGGTCATGAATATGACTGTCGGACATACCAAAGGATAGTTTTAAATCTTCGCGGAAGGCGCGCGTAGCTATAAACATATGATAGCGAGAAGCTTGCCTTCTGCACTCTTCCGGATCAATTAAATATCCTGGGCCATCCAAAAGCCAGATACCAATTGGACATTCTATAGCTTCAGCCAGACCTGGGAATAGTCCTGAATGATTCACTGATATAAACAAGTCAGGCTTAAAGTCTTTTATGACCGCTATTAATTGACGTTGATCTATGTCGGAAGCGAGGACATTGCTGGCGTTATAGTCTTTGAGGAATTGATTTGTTTTAAATACAAGAACACTATTTCCTTCTTTTACAAGCGCATCTATAAATCCCTGCCGGAAGCTATCTAGAACGCCTCCAGGCAAATTGGTAAAGGTAGAAACAATAACGTTAGCCATAATATGCGAGAATATGCATCATAATATAGTACCGATAAGAAGGGCAATGTGAGTACTATGCAGCTAGCCGAAATATAATTAACCAAAAATCTGCAAAAGTGACGCCTAATTACAGTAACATTTTGTGCACACACATATGTATATATGTTTAAGGATAAGTTTCCGGTATGCTTAGTCTGGTTTTTGTTGCTGTATACTTTCTAGATGAAGCCTGCTGACTTTTTGCTGTTGCAAAGAAGTCTAAGCACGGCTCCCATAAATCTTTGAGTGGAACCTGAAGCATATTATAAATGAGTCTACTAACAAGCCGTATACCAAAACTAATTGATATTACCGACGTACCCAGCGAAAGCGGTAATCTCTGGTATGCCGAGGTGGGCAGGCACCTTCCTTTTGTGGTACAGCGAATTTATTACATAGTAGGCGTGCCCGAAGGGGGAGAACGTGCAGCGCATGCTCACAAACTGTTAGATCAAATAATGATTGCTGTTAGCGGATCATTTGTTGTTGATCTAACTGACGGTACCAACAAATGGTCGTTTACGCTAGATCATCCGGGCAAGGGATTGTTTTTACCGGCGGGTATTTGGCGCAGACTGCATAATTTTTCTGCCAAGGCAATTTGTCTGGTTTTAGCTTCAGAGCCTTATAAAGCTGATGATTATGTTCGTGACTATGATGAATTTCTGTCGTGGAAATCTAAATAAGTTTTGGGCTAAATGGCTGCCTAACAATTAATAGTCTCACTCTAGACCAGCTTACTTTATCCTAAGCTTGTGGAGAGATATTTTAAAGAGTCGATCGCATGCTAAGCAGGTCCGCAAAGGTCTGCGCTATGACTGAGACCTTGCCGCCGGAGGCACCCTGAGATAGGCGAGGCAAATGATCAATTGGTATTTCCACTACGCCGTAGCCGGCTTTCTCAGCCCTGATGCAAAACTCAGCATCTACAAAAGCAGTGGAGGATTGAAGCTGAATGTGATTAAGAATTTCTCGCTTAAAGAGCTTAATCGAGTTTACGTCTTTGTGCTTATGACCATATACTATGCGCAGCACAAGATTGTAGACATGTGACTGTAATTTACGGCGCCAGGGGTCATTGCGTTTTACTCTTAGACCAATAACAAAATCGTATTTATCGAGGCCCGCAGCCATTTTAAGTAATGAGTCTGGCGAATATTGATAATCACCTGGTAAAGAACCCACAATTGTCTTTTGCGCTGCATAATATAATTCTTTGATTGTCAAACCATAACCCTGATTAAATTCATGGTTGATGATGCGAATATTATTGTTTTTCTTTGCCCAATCCTGCAGAATACGCAGCGTATTATCCTTGCTACCGTCATTTGTGACAATTATTTCGTAGTCTGCACAAATAGGACCTAGTATATTTATGCTATCAGCAATCAATCTGCCCACGGTTGATTCATCATTATAAGCAGGAATGATTAGCGAAAATGACTTCAGTAAGGAGGGCAGATTATCCATGGTTGTCTGTTTTAGTAAAATGGTTCGTTGTTTTGGTAAGTAAGTAGTTTTGCGCGGAATAGCAACTGGCAGTCTTTTATATAATTACTCCTGCCTAGCGCGCAGCTATCGCGTTACTTGTTGTGTTGAACACCCCTATAGTGTCAGCTAGAATGAGCGGACTGAGTGGCGTCCTTCTTTCTTTGCAGAAGCTATGGATAGTATCAATGACAAAATCTATTTGCTCGTCCGTTAACTCTGGATATATAGGCAAGCTCGTGATGCGCTTAGTAATATGTTCAGAAACAGGCAGGTTGCCATTCTTGTATCCTAAATGAGCATATGCCTTTTGTAAGTGAGCAGGTATTGGGTAATGTATAAGGGTTTGAATGCCTTTCTCTAAAAGATAAGTCTGGAATTGATCGCGTTGTTCAACTTGAATAACATAGAGGTGAAAAGCATGTTCATTATCTGCCTGAGTAACTGGTGTTTTTACCATGTCGGCTAAGTCTGCTAAGCCTTCAGTGTAGCGTTTAGCAATTTGCCGTCTTCTTGCATTCCATTCTTGTAAATATTGCAAACGGCATTGCAAAATAGCTGCTTGTATTTCATCCAAACGGCTGTTAATACCGACGATATCATGGTGATAACGCTTGGATTGACCATAGTTGCGCAGCATAGTGAGCTTTTCAAACTGCTCTTTGCTCTTAGTTATAACAGCACCAGCGTCACCAAAAGCGCCAATATTTTTGCTGGGATAAAAACTAAATGCGCCAATATTGCCAAGTGTGCCGGCGATAGCGCCTTTGTATTTAGCTCCTGTAGCTTGGGCAACATCTTCAATAACATGCAGTCTATGCTTAGCAGCTAATTTCAAAAGTGGCTGCATATCCACCATTTGGCCGTACAAGTGAACGGGTATTATAGCTTTTGTTCTAAGGGTAATTAAATCTTCTACTTTATTTACGTCCATAACATATGTATCTGGATGAATATCTACAAAAACCGGCATGGCTCCAGTCATTGAGATAGCAGAAATCGTAGGCACAGCCGTGTGAGCGACAACAATTACTTTGTCCCCAACACCAATGCCGCAAGCTGCCAGAGCTAAGTAAATCGCTTCAGTACCGGAAGCACAGCCAATGGCGTAATTTATTTCATTTATAGCAGCAAAGTCTTTTTCAAAAGCTTCTAATTCAGGACCAAGAATATAATGACCGCTCTCTAAGACACGTGAAACAGCCTGGTCAATGTCTGCTTTATATTGCTTGTAATGTGTTTTTAAATCGCCAAAAAGTACTTTCATTTTTTGTCTCTATTTGTTCGTTAATTTATTGGTTTTTTCGAGGATATTTATCTTGTCGCTTTCTTTATTGTTTTTAGATCATATGCGACTTTTTATAAAGACAGTAACAGATTGGCTTCTAATAGTAGAAGATATTGAGTCATATCAAATTAAGACCTCTTTATTTCTTTAAAGAAAGTACATTTGACTCTTAAATTGGAGAAAGTCGGCTGGCAATCTTATAAACTTATGGCAGCAATTGGCAGGAAGCACCCAAGAAGCCTACAAAACTGCTTAAAGCACCCCTTAACGTTCCCCAGTTCAATTGATCCATCTCTTTAAATTACCTCTTTAAATGCAATTAATCAAATGATAGATAAAGAATTTGCTGGCAAATCCGTACTGGTCACAGGCGGCATGGGTTTTATAGGTTCAAATCTGGTCATTCGCTTAGCTAAAGCTGGGGCTAAGGTGACTGTTTTGGATGCCATGATTCCAGACTATGGCGGTAATGAATTCAATATTGCTGCGGTTGCTGATCAAATAAAGGTCAATTATTGCGACATTCGTGATGAAATGGCTGTTAACTATGTGGTCAAGGAAAAGGATTTTATATTTCATCTGGCTGGTCAAGTTTGCCACCTCATGAGTATGTCTAATCCTTTCCCTGATATTGAGATGAATATTACCGGCACAGCGGTATTGATGGAAGCTTGCCGCAAATACAACAATACTGCCACTGTTGTGTATACAGGGACGCGGGGGCAATACGGACCTTCGGTGTCATTACCGGTTAATGAAGAAGCCCCCACTAACCCAAAGGGTATTTACGAAATCTCAAATTTAACCGCAGAAAAAATTATTAAAGTCTATAACGACATGCATGGCATAAATTCGGTATTGCTACGACTGACAAATATTTATGGACCGCGTAGTCAAATGAGGCATTCACGTTTTGGTGTTTGTAATTGGTTTATTCGATTGGCAATGGACAATGAACCAATTCAAGTTTTTGGTGATGGCAGCATTTTGCGAGATTTTTGTTATGTTGATGATTGTGTGGAAGCTATTCTCAAATTGGCTTTGACACCTAAAGCTTATGGCGAGATTTTCAATGTTGGTTCTGATATTCCAGTGAATTTTCTTGAGGCAGTAAAACAAATAATCAAAGTAGCTGGTCGTGGTAGCTGGAGCTTTGCTGAATTTTCACCAGAGCGTAAAGCACAAGAGCCGGGCGATTTTTATTCTGATATTACAAAAATAAACCGCTATATTGGCTGGCGCCCCGGTACTTCGCTAGAAGACGGTTTAGCCAAAACAATTGATTATTATTCTAAGTATGGTAATTATTACTGGCCGATGAAGTATCCGCAAGTAAATTCTCAATCCCCTATTTCAAGTCGTGGTATGCAGGGAACACCGTTGACAGTTGATGCAACCAGCAAAGCACTTACTGGTAAAGCGGGCTGATGAATTTTCTCTATAAGCTGAAGGCTATTACTGCGCAGAATAATAGTCTGCTTTGTGTAGGCTTAGATCCTGACCTGAGTAAAATGCCTGAGCATTTGCAAGCGCAGGATGACAAAGTTTTTGCCTTCAACTGCGGCATAATTGACGCTACCCATGATTTGGTTTGTGCTTACAAAATACAAGTAGCTTTTTATTCTGCTTATGCTAAAGAACATGAATTAGCGGCAACAATAAATTATATTCGTGAACATTATCCGGGAGTGCCGATAATTCTTGATGCGAAACGCAATGACATAGGCAACACAGCAACATTTTACGCAAAAGAAGCGTTCGAACGTTATAAGGCTGACGCGGTGACAGTAAATCCATATATGGGTTTTGATAGCCTGCAACCTTTTCTAGAGTATAAAGATAAAGGTGTGATGGTACTTTGTAGAACATCAAATCCTGGCGCTCGCGATTTGCAAGATCTTAAAGTTAATGGCAAGCCACTTTATTTATATGTAGCAGAAAAAGTTGTTAATGAGTGGAATGCAAATAGGAATGCCTTGCCTATTGTGGGTGCTACTTATCCGAAAGAAATTGCTGAAATTAGGGCTATTGCTGGTGACGTACCATTTCTTGTGCCAGGCATTGGGGCGCAGGGTGGCGATATTGAAGCCACTGTGCGCAGCGGCATAAATTCTCAAGGTACTGGTTTGCTGATAAATTCAAGTCGAGCGATTTTATATGCTGGTAAAGGCAAAGATTATGCTACAGCAGCTAGAAAAGCGGCTGAACAAACACGCAACCAAATAAATCAATTCCGCTTATTCTCAGCCAGTTAATGCTTTATCGGTATTCAATTCTGTTCGTCGGACGCTTGTCCGCGCAATTGATTAGCCATGGGAAAAGCCTGGTGAAATTGTTGGGCGTATGTTTGCACCGAATCAATTACGGATGCTATGTCCTCTCTATCCATGACACTGGCCCGGGCAGGATCCGTAATTTGTCCTAAACCAAGGCGTGTGAGAATTTGCAACATACACCAGGTGCCGTATTCTTCGTGGATGGACTCAGTTAGTCGCATTTCGTCATCCGTGATACCAATAGCGGTGAATATACCAAAGCCCCCCGAAGGTAATTGATACCAGCAATCTGGCGCTTCATCCGGGTACCAGATTAATACATTCCGTAAGAGCGAATTTCCACCAGCTATTATTGAGGCATTTAAAGCTAAGCGTTTGCCCGGGCTGAGTGTGCCCACATGGTTGAAAATATAATAGGCCATTGTGCGCAATATCTGAGCCGGCCATTCAGCCTCTGCGGGTGATTTAATCATTAGTTCTAAGCCAAAGCCGGACACTTCTAAGGCTTCATCTTGTAGCCATGGTGTAGAAAGACCGGCTGTGAGATAAGTCCAGTATGGTCGCAGCGGATCTGGTTCATAAGTAAAAATAGCTAATCGTTGTTCGTTAAGATCTAACGATTGATTATTGTTGTCGAGATTGAATTCAATCTCTCGCCCTGAGATTTTTTCTTCACTACCTTTTTTCGGAGGAGGAGCATAATTAGACGGAGAAACATATTTATGCTCGCCAAATAGCTGTTGGTAGAGATAATCGCGCGCATACCAACTGTTGGTTAAGAGCTCGCTATTATACGTTAAATTACTAGAACTATTTGTGCGTCCTGAAGTATTTTTTGCTCGCCTTCGTTTTTTTGCTTTAGACATATACTCTTCAACTTTCAATTTTTAGAACAGCCATAAAGGCTTCTTGAGGGATTTCCACTTTACCAATGGACTTCATTCTCTTCTTTCCCTCTTTTTGCTTTTCTAACAACTTTCTTTTACGGCTAATATCACCACCGTAACATTTAGATAATACATTTTTGCGCTGCGCTGAAATTGTCTCTCTAGCTACAATTTTGCCACCAATGGCTGCTTGAATAGGCACTTCGAACATTTGTCTAGGGATAATACCTTTAAGCTTTTCAGCTAATTGTCTACCATAGCTTGGCGCCTTATCCTGGTGCACAATAGCGGATAAGGCATCGCAAGCTTCGCCGCCAATGAGAATATCTAATTTGGCCAGCTTAGAGACCCGATATTCTTTAAAGTGGTAATCAAGACTGGCATAGCCTTTTGACCTTGATTTTAATTGATCAAAGAAGTCAGTGATGATTTCTGCCAAAGGCAATTCATAATGCAGCATGGCTTTGCGAGGATCCAGATATTTCATATCTAAAAATATGCCTCGTCTACCTTGGCAAAGTTCCATTATTGGTCCAACAAATTCATTTGGCACCATGATGCTAGCGAGAACGTACGGTTCTTCTATTGTTTCACGATAATTTGCTTCTGGTAATTTGGCTGGATTTTCAACCATTATTATAGTGCCATCTGTTTTTGTTACGCGATACACCACAGATGGTGCGGTGGTAATTAAGGTTAGATTATATTCTCGCTCAAGGCGTTCTTGAATAATTTCCATGTGCAACAAACCAAGAAAGCCGCAGCGGAAACCAAAGCCCAAAGCCTCAGAGGTTTCGGGTTCGAAAAATATAGAGGCGTCATTGAGTTTTAGCTTCTCTAGTGCTTCCCGCAAATCTGGATATTGATCGCTATCCACTGGATAAATACCAGCGTAAACCATCGGCTTGGCTGGTCTATAACCTGGCAAAGGTTCAGGAGCAGGAAATTCAGCCAGTGTAATTGTGTCACCCACAAGAGTTGATACATCTTTAATAGAAGCGGCTAAATAGCCAACTTCGCCTGGGCCAAGGCGGTCTATTTTTACTTGATGAGGGCGTAAAACGCCAAGCTCAGTTACTTCAAAGCTCTTTTCATTGGCCATGAATTTAATCTTGTCACCAACTTTAAGCTGACCGTCTTTTATGCGAAAATAAACAATGATGCCGCGGTAGCTTTCAAAAAAGCTATCAAACACCAGTGCCCGCAGTGGCTTATCAGTGGTGTTAGCTGGAGGTGGAATGAAATTAACGATTGCTTCTAAGACTTCATCTATGCCAATATTATTCTTAGCACTAGTGAGAACGGCGTGGCTGGCATCAATGCCAATTAAATCTTCAATTTCATGGCGAATTCGCTCTGGATCAGCACTTGGTAAATCTATCTTGTTAATGACAGGTACAATTTCTAAATTATTTTCTACTGCCAAAACTACATTAGCCAAAGTTTGTGCTTCAACACCTTGGGTAGCATCAACAACTAAAAGCGCTCCTTCACAGGCAGCCAGGCTACGTGAAACTTCATAACCAAAGTCTACGTGCCCGGGAGTATCAATAAGATTGAGAACATATTCATGTCCATCTTTAGCCCCATACTGCATGCGTGCCGGTTGAGACTTAATAGTAATACCGCGTTCCCGTTCTAAGTCCATAGTATCGAGTACTTGTTCTTGCATTTCTCTTTTGGACAAAGTGGCGGTAGTTTCCAATAGCCGGTCAGCCAGGGTGGATTTGCCGTGGTCAATATGAGCAATAATTGAAAAATTGCGAATATATTTTGGATCTAGCCTGGCAGGCGTGTTCATTATGCTTGTGTTAAGTTAGAGAGCTTCTTAGGGTCAAAATTACCTATTCTTGCTGGCGAGGCTACCAGTAAGGGGTTTTCTTCTGGTATATTACCAGGCAGTAAGCTCTAAGCCAAATTTTTACCCATTTATTTAAGTCAACCGAAATATGACACATCCATTTTTAGAAGCTATCCGCAGTAAACCATTATTAGCAGATGGTGGTATGGGTACTTTGCTATATGCCCGCGGTGCTTCTACTGAAATTGTTTTTGAACAATTGAATGAAGCACGCAGTGATATAGTGCTGCAAGCGCACATTGATTATATAAACGCTGGTGCTGATGTTATTGAAACTAATTCATTTTCCGGCAATCGTTTTCGCCTGTTAAGCTGCGGACTAGACGCGCAAGTGACGTCTTTAAATATTGCTGCGGCAAAAATAGCTAGAAATGCGCGTGAGATTGCCGGAAAACCAGCTTTTATTGCTGGTGCTGTTGGGCCAAGTGGACAATTACTTATGCCGCTAGGGAATGTGCCGGCGCAAACATTAGAGCAAGCTTTTAAAGAACAAATGGAAGCTTTATTAGCTGGTGGTGTTGACCTGTTTATGATTGAAACTATGTCTTCATTGGAAGAGTTAAAGATCGCTATTCTAGTAGCGAGATCAATATCCAAATTGCCTGTAGTTGCCCAGTTGAGTTTTTCTGTTGAAGGTCACACATTATTTGGTGCTACTCCAGAAGATGCTATTAAACTAGTTCTTGAACTAGGAAAGGATGCGCCAGATATAATTGGTATCAATTGTGGTGCTGGTCCTGGTCCTCTTTTTGATAGCTTAATAAGAATGACTGAGGCAGCAAAGGCACAAGGAACCTCACCTGAAAAGCTAGCTTTTTCATGTTTGCCTAATGCTGGTCAGCCTAGCTTAACAGGTGGTCGTTATCAGTTTTTAAGTAAGCCAGAATATTGTGCGTCTTACGTAGAGCCGTATATTCATTCTGGCGCCCGGCTAATTGGTGGTTGTTGTGGAACCACTCCAGAGCATATCAAAGCTATGCGCGTAGCTTTAGATCATCACATAGCAGAGCATGAAAGGACGCCGGATAAGGCTAGAGAGAAGTCTAAAACGTTTGTACAAAACAGACAACCAATTTTTGAGACTGGTACTAATGACGCAGAAACAGACAAAGCAAGTAAAGGGCAACCGTCGTTGCCTGAAGAAACACTAGCTCAAAGATTGCTGGCGCTTAAAAATAACCGCCAGTCAACAATGGGTGGCGACTTTTTTGTAAGTGTAGAACTAGATCCGCCTAAAGGCCCGGTGACAACTAAACTCATACATGCTGCTGAGCGTCTCTCTAAGGTGGGAGCGGACGCTATTAATGTGGGTGATAGTCCTATGGCCCGGGTGCGTATGTCGTCGATGGCCACCTGTTCATTAATCACTGAGACTGTCGGTATAGAAACAATTATCCATTTTACTACCCGCGATCGCAACTTAATGGGCATTCAGGCGGACTTACTTGGCTGCCAGGCTTTAGGTATCAATAATATTCTTGCTTTAACTGGCGATCCACCAGCCTTAGGTAATTATGTTCATGCCACTGCAGTTTATGACGTTGATTCTGTCGGCTTGATAAAAATCATCAATCAATTAAATCAAGGACTAGATATCACAGGCAGTTCAATTGGTTCACCGACAAATCTTTCTGTTGCTTGCGCACTTAATGCTAACGCGCAAGATCGCAAACAAGAAATAGAACGCTTTAAGCGCAAACTTGACGCTGGCGCTGATTTTGTCATGACGCAGCCTATATATGAAAAATCCGATCTTACTGATTTCCTCGAAGCATTTGGTGACTGTCCAAAACCCCTTCTTGTAGGCATTATGCCTTTGCATAGTTTCCGGCATGCCGAATACTTGCACAATGAAGTACCGGGCATCTCTATACCTGAGCACATAAGAAAGCAAATGGAAAAGGCACAAGAGCATGGTGCTGAAGTTGGTCTTGAATTAGCACTGGCACTCTTGGATGAAATCCGTCCCTTCTGCCAGGGAGTATATCTTGTTCCTTCTTTTGGCCGTTACGACGACATGTGCGTACTGCTAAGCAAAATTAAGAACAAAGTCAAAGCCTAGGCACATAGCCCGTTGCTCTTAATTTAGATTGCCTGTGAACTCTTTTTGCAATTAATGATTAAGGGATAGTTCAACATTATCTGGACGGTATATTGATTTTCTGGAGGAGATGGTATATACTCATAAACTAGCAATAAGAAGGAGAGGAATGGTTGCGTGCGCCAATTCCAGAGCATAAGTTCAATCGGCTTGTTCGAGATCATGGCTGTATTCTTCGTTCTACTGCCAAAGAGTACGAAATCGTGACAAAGGACGGCCAGTTTGTTTGCAGTATTGCTGTCAGTCACAAGAAAGGTGGCAAGCGCGAGATTAAGCCAATATATATAAAGAGATTTTTGCAAGCAATAGAAACAATTAGAGGGTTAAGTAGGTAAGGATAAATGAATTTATTAGATCAAGAGAAGGATTGATATGATGGCAATGTTGACTAAGGATACGATTCTAAAGACGGCTGTATGCTATTGGAGCGAAGAAGATGAGTGCTTTGTTGTTGAATCCCCTCTTTTCCCTCGTACGGCAGGGATTGGGAGTACTGTACAAAAAGCTTGGAAAGAGTTTCGCGAACTGTTGTCTCTTGCATACGAACATCTTAAAAAACATAATGTTGCCGGATACAATAAAGTGGGGCGACCGGCCAAAGGTGGAATTGAATTGCATATTGCTGTGCGCCCAGCAACAAAAGAATTGATTAGTAAAATCTCCCATGAATTGGATATATCTCAAGGCGAAGTAATCGACTTCTTGCTTTTTTTCTATGAAGTTAGAAAAAATGGAAGCATCGATAAATCCACAGTGCTATTAAGCAATGTTGAATTACAAAAGAAACTGACTAAAATAGATAAGAAGCTCTCTTACCTCAACCAAGAAGTGCATGGCCTAAGCACTAGTCGCACCCGCAAAACTAATCAATGGAAGGTGGCTGAAAGATGAAATTGCTAAAAGATGATAGTTTTGGGAGAATATCGATATGAGATCATTAGCTGTCAATCAGGATAAAAAATATCTGAATCGCATTAAGCAATTTCCGCTGAAGCCAATTCGTTCAGAAAAAGAAAATGAATTAGCTGCTCAGATTTGTGATGAATTACTGGATAAATTTGATTTGCTCACATCATCTGAACGTGACTACCTTGAAGTGCTTTCTGGGCTTATCGAGCATTTTGAAGCCCGCTGGCAAGAAGAAACGCATGTTGAGCCACGAGAACTATTGGAGTTTCTTATGGAGCAAAATGGGCTGTCGCAACTGGATCTGATTCCTGAGCTTGGCAGTTCTTCACGGGTATCAGAATTTCTATCTGGTAAGCGAGATCTTTCTCTTTCACAGATTATCAAACTAGCTAATAGATTTAAACTATCTCCTAATGCTTTTATTCCTAAATCCGCATAATTTGTATCTGCAAACCAGAATATTATTTTGCTTGCCGATTTCGTATTGAATTAGTGGACCTTTGACAGTCGGGCGTTTGATGGCATTTGATAGGGAGCTGCTACACGGTAAAATGCTCCGGGACATAGCTCATACTTTCTTATTAACTTTTCGATTTCTCCACTATTTATAAGTTCTTCAAGAACTGTGTTGATCATATTTTTAAATGTCATTTCGCCAATTTTAAATACGTATGTATTTCCAAAAATTCTCAGCGGCTTATTTGGTGCTAACTCTTTTAAGGTGTTTGGATTAGACTTGAGAAATAAGCTTACAATGCCTGGTTCAGCAAAAGTGACATCAGCTTTCTTTGTTATAATGTTAAGCAAGTTTTGTGAAAATGGGCATAATTGGGGCAACGACAGTCTCTTAGCCCGCGGAAAATCACTTTTGGCAATCAAGTCTTCCATTGCTCCATCAAGAACAGCAATAGTTATTTTGGGAGAGTTTATTGCCTGCAGATTACCCTGAAAACGATTTTCGCTAGTGCGCCCATACGCTTTAAAAGCGCTATAAAATATGGGAATACTAAAATCAGCTACTTTGGCTCTATCAGCATTGGGCCATAAGCCGCCAGCGAAGATGTCAAAGCGATTTGATCGCAAACCTTCAAACAGTGACTCATAACCAACTTCATCCGACCAAATGACCTTTAGCCCCAATCTCTTGCCAACCATTTCCATTACTTCAACAAAAATGCCTGTCAGTTTGCCGGTATTTGGGTCCTCCATACAGTACGGTGGGTAGAGTAAATATCCGCAACGAATAGTACCTGACTTAATTACGCGGTCATAAACACTTGATTGAAAATTAGTTGCGCCTATGGTTGCCTGACCACCGGTGCTTACTATGAGCGAGAGCAGCAGAACGAATGTAGCAAATAGAAAGCGACTTAAATTAAGTCCCATAAATTGTTGATTGTAATGGCACAGTTATGCCAGCATTATAAGTTATTGTTTGTTTGCTATACTCGCTTGAACAATGACTGTATTCGATATTTTAGTTAAATATCAGCAAGCTTTTGCTGACGGGCTATTGGTCACTTTCCAAATGTGTGTAATTATTTGGTCGGCTGGTCTTGTCATTGGTTCTTTATTGGGCGTGCTGGCTGCTAGATGGCCGACATTTTTGGGTATACCAACAAGGCTTATTGCTTTTATTCTTTCTGGCATGCCGATGCTGGTATTTTTATTCTGGTTGCATTATCCTTTGCAGTCTTTACTGGGAATAGTAGTTGATCCCTTTATCACTGCCGTAGTCACTATTTCTATTATCAATATTTTTTCTGTGTCTGAAGTCGTAAGAATTGCTTTGCGAGATTTTCCTAATCAATATGTGGTGGCGGCGAAGGTTTGCGGAATTTCTTCTTTACACACAGTGTTTTATATTCAATTGCCGATTATTTTGCGACAAACATTGCCAAGCTTACTGATGATCCAAGTGGGCATGCTGCAAGCAACTCTGTTTGCTAGCTTAATATCAGTGAATGAAATTTTTCGCGTAGCGCAACAAATTAATTCGGTGATATATAAACCGGTTGAAATTTACACTGCTTTGGGAATACTTTTCCTGAGTATATGTTTACCTATGAATGGATTGGCGCTCTGGATGCGCAAACAATTTACGAGAGATTATTCTGAACAATAGAGGCAAGTTGTAATTCATTATGCTTGAAGCAAAGAATATTACTAAATCATATGATGGCATCACGGTTTTAAGTGATGTTAGCCTATCTATTGAGCGGGGAAAAATTTGTGCCTTAATTGGACCAAGCGGTACCGGTAAAACCACTTTATTGAAAACACTTGCTTTTTTGGAACAGCCTGATTCAGGCACTGTGACAATAGATGATTTAAGTTATAAATTTCCTCTAGCAAAATCGCAGAAGATAGAAGCGCCGTGGCCAAAAGTAACTGTTGTTTTTCAGCAGCTTTTTTTATGGCCGCATCTTACACTTTTGCAGAATATAACTCTGCCTTTATCGGCTCGAGATATTGATGATAATCCGCCGCGTTTAAAAGAATTACTGGATGTCTTTGACATGAATAACTTCGTTTATCGCTATCCTAATCAGGCATCTATTGGCCAGCGCCAAAGAGCTGCGTTGGTCAGAGCACTATTGCTCGAGCCGGAATATTTGCTTTTAGATGAGATCACTTCTTCATTGGATATAGAACAAACAGCTATAATTCTTTCTCAATTGAAAAAAATGAGTAGCCAAGGTATTGGTATCTTGACTATTACCCACCTTTTACAATTTGCCCATGATGCGGCTGACAAAGTAGTATTTATGGCTGGCGGCGAAATTGTGGAAGAAGGCGGTCCTAATATTTTGACCAATCCCAAGCATGAGCGGCTAACCCAATTTCTTTCTGTTCTTAAAGCAGTAAGCTAAAGCAATGCTAATTGCAATTAGTCAATCTTGTCGTATGCTTTTAGTCCGGCTGAGGCGCAGCATTTTCCTGACTATTGAGGGCTAATAATGATAAAAAAGAACTGGCAATATAGTTATTTAAGTTTATTGATACTGCCTATGGTGCTGGTGATAGCCTCATGCGTGTCTTCATCTAATAGTATGCAAATGGTGAACAAACAATCTTTGTATGATCGTGTTATTCAAACTGGCAAAATTCGCTGTGCTTATGCTGTGTTTTTCCCAGCGTGTATGAAAGATCCTAACACTGGTAAGTTGTTTGGGATTGGCGTTGAAACGGTAGAATTAGTCGCAAAAAAATTGGGACTGCAGGTTGAGTGGACTGAAGAAGTTGGTTGGGGAACGATGGTCGAAGGACTACAAACCGGCCGTTATGACATGATTGCCAGTCCAATCTGGACAAACGCGCATCGTGCTAAACGAGCAGCTTTTAGTAGACCATTGTATTTTAGTCCTGTTTTTGTTTATGTCAAAAAGGGAGATAAGCGCTTTGCTGGGCATCTTGAACGTATTGATTCTCCGGATGTAAAAATAGCTACTATCGATGGTGAAACGGCACAGGTAATTGCAGAAAGTGATTTTCCCAAAGCGAAGAGATTGTCTTTGCCCCAAATGACTGATTGCAGCCAAATGCTATTGAATGTAGCAACCGGGAAAGCTGATGTGACAATATTAGAGCCTGCCTTCACCAATCAATTTATTCGACATAACCCAATTAGCATAGAAAATATTTGTCTGGAAAAACCTATTAGGGTATTTCCTAATTGCTGGATGTTTAATCGTGGCGAATTTGAATTTAAAGCAATGATTGATACTGTTTTAGACGAGGTAATTAATAGCGGCGCTATGGATAAGATCATAAATAAATATGAGAAATTCCCCAACGAAGTATTTCGCGTGGCCTTGCCTTACCAATTGCCTACAAAAACCAAGTAAGCGAAAAGCAAGCATGAATGTTTAGTGATAGAACAGTATGAACAATCGTTTGGTTTTTTTGACATTTTTCTCGTCTTTGACATTGTTGGTGACGCTTTCCGTTTGTGCGTGTACTGTGTCGAAAAATCAAATAAGCGTGACTAATAACCAATCTGTTTACGGGCGCGTAATGCAATCAGGAAAACTTCGCTGCGCGTATGTTATCTATCCACCTAGTTGTATGAAAGATCCAAATACGGGTGAATTATCTGGCATAAGTGTGGATGCGTTAAATCTTATAGCGAAGAAACTGGGGCTGACGCTTGAATGGAATGAAGAAGTCGGTTGGGGGACAATGCTTGAGGGGCTTGAGACAAAGCGCTATGATATTGTGGCCACGGCAGTTTGGACAAATGTTTCCAGGGCCAAAGTGGCTGCTTTTAGTAAAGCCCTTTTCTATACGCCACTGTATGCTTGTGTGAAAGCTGGCGATCATAGGTTTAGTAAGGATCTGAGCCGCGTTAACTCAGCCGATATCAAAATAGCTACAATCGATGGCGGCATAGGACAGATAGTAGCCGATGAAGATTTTCCCAAATCCCATATATTATCGATGCCACAAATGACTGATTTGGCGCAAAATTTGCTTAATGTGGTGGGAAATAAAGCTGATATCACTTTTGCTGATCCATTTACTGTTTTTCGTTATACAAAAAACAATCCTGGCACTATTGAAAATATTAGTATAAGAAAGCCGCTGCGCATATTTCCTGATTGTTGGATGTTCAAGCGGGGAGAGTTTGAATTTAAGGCAATGCTAGATACAGTTTTGGATGAAGTAATTAACAGTGGAGCAATGGATAAAATTATCAATAAATATGAGCAAGAACCTGGCGAAATTTATCGCGTGGCCTTGCCTTATCAATTACCCACAAAACCAAATTAATTTGCTGATCAACAAGTTAAACTTAAACTATTCATTCATGTAAAATCGCTTTGTTACAGGATTTCGACCATAATTTTCCCAGTGTGCTCGTGCTTTTATGGTACAAATAAATGGTCTAGTAAGGCCTGGTATGGATGTGTTGAAAGCGTTAAATACAACAAGCGGACTTAATTCCTGGACAACAGTTATCTCAAGCTCGTAATAACAAGGCGACCTTTTCCCTTCTGGTAACCACTCGGCTGGAATAGATTTGGGTTCATTGGCGACAAAAGACTCATATGGTTTATTCAACATTGATATTATCAACTTGCAGTCGGTAGAAAGAGGTTTAACACCGCCCAAGTTAAGTAAGCGCGTCCTGAGCAATGGGTCATTATCGAGAGCAGCAATAGCACTGCTAAAGCTCTCACTTTGAGCCAACCTTCGTGCCTCAGAAGTGATAATCTCCTGCGAAAGAATCCAGTGCAGTGGCATGGCAGCTAGATCTACCAGTGGAACAACAATGCCAATGACAAGTACTACAAGTGCTGCGGTAAACTCGCTTATTTGATAGCCACCAATCTGACGGTTCCTCATGCTGGTGGCAGCAAACCATAATGATGAGACTGAGCGTCTGCCTGATATCATATAAACTATCTTACCTCATAATCAGAGTAGATATAAATTGATACCATTTAGTACCTGCTTTTTCCTTAGTCTTAGCAATAAAATGTATGCCCATTTTAAATGATTAGTAACCTTATTACTATGGAATATAAATTATCTGTATGACACAAAAAAATGATCATTAATGATAGTCTTGAACTGGGAACATTATAATAGAAATTACTAGCTGCTTTTTCAGCAAAATTGCAATTTGTTTCTGAAGCAGCCAAAGTAAAACCACATACTTAATACATTTGAGTTTATGATAATTCGAGCGCCAAAAGGTAATATAATCTTCTTGTCCTGCTTAGCATTGGGGCTTATTGTATTGATGCTTCTGGTTGGATTTGGCTTCTATTTGATTTTGTCAGATCAAAAATACGGTCAAGGGCATTGCGACGAAATAGCTCTCAATTTTGCTAAGACCTTGAATGGTCAGGATCAGATTGGCCAAATGAACACTATAGTGGAACACTCGCGGGAACTTGTTTATTTGTCACGCCAGGCATTATTTGCTGCTCCTAGCTTAAACGTGCCCGCTTATACAATCCTAGCTGATCAGTTACTTGCAGAAGCAAAAGGGAGTGCACTGCTGGTTGATCAAGAGAGGAACAATCAAATTAATATTGCCGTGGCAAATTGTCGAGATGGTATCACAACACTGTGTAAGACAAGGCGTAAAACTGGTTACCGGGTATTCCCTTGGTTTTTCGAAAATCAATTAAGTATACAGCAGGTGCAATTTGGCTCAATCGAAGGCAATTTATCCAATATTGGCGGTTCACCAGCCATAAAAGATTTGCGTAAGTTTGATCTAGATCATCACTACATGGACAAGGCCAGCAACCTTTACTATGGCAATATTAATGCTAAGTTACCGGAGCCAGATACACAACTGCCTTTCTACCTCTCAGCTTTGCCCGCTCGCGTCGAGGACACAGACAGCCCCGCACGTTTAGCTAACTTTGAAGCATTTATACCAACCGCATTGATATTTAAGGATAAATCGCGTGATTTCAGTAAACCGGAACAATTGCCGGGGGCAGTTCAGGTTACTGGTAGTATGCACATCGTCACGGACAAAAAAGAAAACAGATTGGACATACAGTCTAGCTCCGTCGCTACTGCTCCTGGAGCATTGGACAGTCCCTAGTAAGTCCAACCACAGTGAGGTACTTGTAAGAATGTCTTTTGGCCAACGAAAAAAAAATGGAGCATCATTAACAGAGCTGTGTGTAGGGCTTTTGATTGCCATTCCTGTTTTCTTGTTTGCTTTTGATTGTGCAAAACTGATAATTGGTGTGCAAATCAATGACAAAATCTGTAGAGAAGCTGCGCGCGTTGCGGCCAGTGGTGCCCCCAGCTCGGCTGAATTGCGAGCAGGATCGGTAGTAACAAGGGCAAATGAAGAAAAAATGGGTAAAATTGCTGACCTCCGCTTAGTTTCTGTGTCCAATACAGCACGCCCAGCTGATATACAGGCTGTTCAGCGCAATGGAGGCACAGTTACCGGTACAGTTACTGTCACCACTGCTGTTGATATCAATACTTTTTTTGCTAGCTGGCTAAATCCAGGCCGGCAATTTTTAACCTTTCAGTCCAAACAAAGTTTTCC
>Ga0207034_1033_pt1 | contig 25903 bp, 22 predicted proteins | sample Alteio_BWMinCont_36_FD_153269 | JGI IMG/M metagenome (GOLD analysis project Ga0207034, IMG submission 153269) | Enriched cells from forest soil in Barre Woods Harvard Forest LTER site, Petersham, Massachusetts, United States -... | ecosystem: Environmental > Terrestrial > Soil > Temperate forest >...
GTGCGCGATAGTCAAACAGCGGCTTGCCGAAAGATCCCAGGTGAGGATCGGGTTGATCATCTCACCCTCGAACGGATGTTGACCAACGTAGACCTGTTGATCCGCGGGAACCGGGGCAGAGCCCTGAAGGCCGTGGGGGGGCAAAAACAATATCCCCCTCGAATTAACTAGTCAATTGGCTACTTTTTACCCTTACGAACCAACTCAGAGAAGGCCTACCCTTGCTTCGTTGACATTCCAGACAGCGTCCAAGCCTGACTGAGAAGGTCTTCACCAAGCCCCCGAGCCTGAGACCCGGATGCGACGGTCAGGAGCGGAATCCTTCTCAGTGGAAGTTGGCAGATCATCCCCTGTGCCGAAGTCAAGAGTTTAGTGAATTCGTCATTCACTGCATCGATTGAACAATCGGTTCGAACGACTTCGAGGGATCCGAAGGCACTGAAGTTGGGAGATCCATTGATCCCAAATTGGAAAGGAGAATAGCCATGAAGAAGCTTTATTTGCTTGCAACGCTCTTTGCTTCGCTGGTGGGCGCGACTCTGCTGAAGAATTCTCTCAGCGACGTCGCCGCCGCATCCGCGTCGCAGGGCATCAAAAGTGTGGTCCTGGTGCACGGCGCGTTCGCGGATGGCTCCGGCTGGGAAGCGGTTGCCAACATCCTCCGAAAAGACGGATACACGGTATCGGTGGTGCAGCACCCAGAGACCTCGTATGCCGAAGACATCAAGTTCACAAAGGCCGTGATCGACCGGCAGTCCGGGCCGGTGGTTCTCGTGGGCCACAGCTATGGCGGAGCCGTCATCACTGAGGCCGGCAATGATCCAAAGGTCGCCGCGCTTGTTTACATTGCCGCCTTTGCGCCGGACGCTGGGGAAAGCCCAGCCACCATCGAGAAGGCCTTGCCGCCGGCCACCACGGGGATCAAGGCCACCGACGATGGCTACTTCTACATTGACCCCACAGTTTTCCATGCCGACTTCGCAGCTGACGTCCCGGACTCAAAGGCGGCGTTCATGGCTGAGTCGCAGGTGTTAATCTCCGCGGACTCGTTCACCTCCCCCGTTACGACTCCGGCTTGGAAGTCAAAACCCACTTGGTACATGGTGGCAACAGCAGACCGGTCGATCAATCCGGACCAGGAGCGCATGATGGCGAAGCGCGCCAATGCCAAGATCATCGAAGTGAATTCCAGCCATGTGGCTTACATCTCCCATCCGAAGGAAACGGCCAAGCTCATCGAGGAAGCTGCCACCTCCGCACCTGTCAACCAGTAGCCAAAGGTTATCCGTGGCACGGCAAAAGCTGTTCAGGAGCGGATGGCTACGATTCAAACCGAACTTGATCTCCGCCGTTCCTGACGGAGGAGGTCTGGATCTATTTGGCGGCCTTAGGGGAGCACAATGAAGGATCGCATCACCATAGAAGGCCGGGACGGCGCGTTTGCCGCCTATATCGCGCGGCCGAAGGCCGTGTTGGCCCCAGCCGTTGTCGTTCTGCAGGAACTGTTCGGGGTGAACGCCGACATCCGCAAGACCTGCGACGAACTGGCGAACCAAGGCTTCATTGCGGTTGCGCCTGACCTATTCTGGCGGCAGGAGCCGGGCGTCAACCTTAAAGTTACCTCCGAGGCTGACTGGCAGCACGGCCTTCATCTCTACCAGGCCTATGACCGAGACGCGGGCGCCAAGGACGTCAAGGATACCGTCAACACGGTAAGCAAGCTTCCGGAGTGCACCGGCAGGGTTGCGGTCCTCGGCTATTGCCTCGGGGCGCTGATGGTCTTCCTGACTGCCGTGCGCTACGGGGTCGACGCTGCGGTCGCTTATCACGGCGGTGATACCGACAAATACCTGGGAGAGATCGATGGGCTTAATGCGCCGTTTTTGATGCATCTGGCCGAGGAGGACGAGTTCATTTCCAAGGCTGCGCAAGCTGAGATCAAAGCCGCACTTGCTACGAAAGCGAACACGACAGTGTACAGCTATCCGGGTCAGCATCATGCCTTTGCTCGGCACAATGGGGCACACTACAACGCCGCAGCGGCCACCCTTGCCAACAGCCGTACGAGCGAATTTCTGAATCGCCAATTGCGATGACAATCGGACGCTCCGGAAAATGCGTAAAGTGCCTTCGTGCAGCAGCCCTGGAATTCTGCAAGTTCGATCACTGTGGAGACGCCGTGGCGTTCGACATGATCGGACATCGCTTAACGATGGGAACAGATCAGTGTAAGTCCAGATGAACACGCGGACCGATTTCGATCACAGCAGTTCGCCGAAGTACATGCTGGCCCCCACCAGGTGTGTGAGCTATCCAATCGGTGAAACGCGCGGGCCGAGAGCCGGAGAAACAAGTCTATGATGCAACGCGATGTATCGCCCGAGACGACAATTCGTACGGAGGCTCCCCTCCGCAACGGAGACGGTTCAGTTGACGGCGCCGATTTCGCGGAACTTGTAAGGGCACACTGGGCGCATGTGTTCCGGATATGTCTAGGTATCACCAGGAATAAGCACGATGCCGAAGATGCTGCCCAAGACTGTTTTTTAAATGCGTTCTCTCATTTCCATCAATTCCAGGGCAGGGCGCAAATCAGTACTTGGCTCCATAGCATTGCCAGAAATTCCTCGCTGATGCTCCTGCGGAAGAGAAGAAGGCGACAAGAGATCGAATTTGAGAACTCGCCGGATCCCCATCGCGATTTACCATTACTCGATCCAATTGATGGCCGTCCGGATCAATTAACCCGTCTTTTGTATGAAGAAAGCAGTATGCTCCTCGTGAAGTCTATTGCTGCTCTTCCGATCAACCTTCGCGCAACCGCCGAGCTTGTCATTCTTAATGAGCGGACTCTACATGAAGTTGGCCAGATCTTTGATATCTCTCAGGCCAATGTGAAGTCACGCTTGTTTAGGGCAAGAAGTCGTCTGGGCCGGCTCAACAAGCGGCGCTTTAAGGCTAGTATTGCTCAACACGACTCAGCGGCGGAACGTCCCAGACAAATGCTCTAAGCAACGAACGGAATGACATCGACATCAGGCGCAGACTATTGGATGCGAGTGTCATGCTCATCAAGGCTCTCGGCGGAAGTGCGATCAATTGAGCCGCATGGAAGACAAAGGAGACACAATGTCGAAACTAGCAAAAAAAGTGGCACTGGTAACTGGTGGCTCGCGTGGCATTGGCGCAGCGATTGCAAAACGTCTGGCTGTCGATGGAGCGAGCGTAGCTATCACCTACGCGAAGGACGCCACCGCGGCCTCGAACGTGGTCAATGCAATTCAACAAGGCGGTGGAATGGCCATCGCGATTCAGGCGGACGCTGCCAGCGTTGAAGCAGTTAGGAACGCGGTCGAGAAGGCCGTGTCGACCTTCGGCCGGCTCGATGTACTTGTGAACAATGCCGGCACGGCGATTCCCAAATCGTTCGAAGAGACGACACTGGAGGAGATGGATCGTGTAATTTATATAAACATCCGGGGTGTCTTCGCCACCACCCACGCGGCTCTGAAGCACATGAAAGATGGTGGCCGGATCATCATGATTGGTTCGGCGGTGGGCGAACGAGCAGCGTCCCCGTTTCTTGTCCCTTATTCTGCGACCAAGGGCGCCGTCAAGATGTTCACTCAGGCACTGTCCAGAGAGGTCGGTAGCCGAGGCATTACGGTGAACAACGTTCAGCCCGGGCCGATCGACACCGATTTGAATCCGGCCTCCGGCGATTGGGCAGTGCCGCAGAAGGCCGCTACAGCGCTCGACCGCTATGGACGTGCAGATGAGATCGCCGCAATGGTGGCATTCGTCGCGAGCTCAGAATCCTCGTACGTCACCGGCGCAAACCTCACCGTCGATGGCGGAATGAACGCCTGAGAAGGATGAGCAGATGCCGGCCTATTTGATCTCCGACGTGACGGTTCGAAATCCCGAAACGTTCGAAACCTAACGCATGCGCGCCGCAAAGGCGATCGCCCGATATGGCGGACGTTATCTTGTGCGCGGTGGGGATATCCAGTTGCTCGAAGGAGAATAGGAACCGCGCATGCTCGTAATCGTGGAGTTCCCGAGCATGGAGCAGGCGCGCGCATGGTACAAGTGACCCGAATATGCGGTCGCGCTCGAAGTCTACGACGTCGCGCTTGAGCACCGCGAGTTTAAATCCGACAAAGCAAAGGAAACGGCAATGGGAAATCTTAACGGCAAGGCGGCTCTGGTCACGGGGGCATCAAGAGGAATTGGCCGAGCGACGGCGCTTGCGCTTGCTGATGCCGGGGCGCGGGTTCTGGTTCACTATGGCCGCTCAGTGCAGGACGCGGAATCTCTCGTTCGTACGATCCGAAGCAAAGGGGGGCGCGCAGACTCCATCTTGGCAGATCTGGGAACTCCGGACGGCGCTTCGCAGCTTGCCGAACAGGTGCGTTCCATCATCGACGACCGATTGGATGTGCTTGTGCTGAACGCAGGAGTCAGTAAGGCAGCGCGGATCTCTGACCACACGGTAGAGGACTTTGACAACCTCTTCGCGACAAATGTTCGAGGCCCGTTTTTTCTGGTGCAGCATTTACTTCCGATTCTGGGCGAGGGTTCGAACATCGCCGTTATCACCTCTATCGGAGCCCGGGCAGTGGTCGGCAAACCCGGATTGGAAAACCCTTCAATCCTTGCCTACGCGTCTACCAAAGGAGCGCTCGAAACTCTGGTCAAAAACTGGGCCGCAATTCTCGGGCCGCGCGGCATACGCGTCAACGCCGTCGCTCCAGGCGTCATAGACACGGATATGTCGAATTTCACGAAGACGGATGCTGGACGTGAAATCGCGCTGGGAATGCAAGCGCTGAAGCGACTCGGCAAACCCGAAGATGTTGCGGATGTAGTCGCTTTTGTGGTGTCCGATGCGGCGCGCTGGATCACGGGTGCCACTATTCCTGTCGACGGCGGTTCGAAGCTCTGACTGATCACGGGGGGGAATCCAATATGAAAAGCACCGATCAGCAAGGCATGTACGGACCGCAACTCATCTCCCGTTTTCGAGTGGCGGCAGGCGGGTGTTTGACGTTGGATTGGCCGGAGAAGTCGACCTTTGCGATCACTCGGATAAGTTCCGACATTGGGCTCTCAGATTTCACGGAGACTGTCCCGCCAGGACCCGCCGTGCTTATGGCGGTAGCCATCAAACCGATTGCCGCGAAAGATTTTCAGCATCGCTTCAACGGCAAGGCTGTGAAGACACCGGCGCTTCCAGCCTTCGCAACCAGCGTTCTAGACGCAAGCGGAAACCCCATGTGCTTTGTCGGTTCGGGATTTGATTTCCTCCATTTTCACATCCCACGCGCGGGACTGGACGACATCGCACAGGATCACAAACTGGCGCCCGTCGATACGTATCGCTTCGTACTCGGCGAAATGGACCTTACCATGTCGCAGTTCGCGAAAAACGTACTGCCCCATATCCATCCCAATGGCTCTACTTCCCCTCTGGCCTTGGACTGTCTGAGTCTGTTGCTGGGGGCACATCTGCTAGATCGCTACGCGGGAATCAAGAGACTATCCGCTGTCCCTGTTGGGGGTCTTGCACCGTGGCAGATGCGTCGAGCTCAAGAGATGCTTCGAGGGCACCTCCACGGCAATATTCGGGTGCAACAACTTGCAAGGGAATGTGAGCTTTCCGCGAGCCATTTTGCTCGCTCATTCAAGGTGAGCTTTGGAGTGTCACCGATTCAATGGGTCATAGGGCAACGCGTCTCATTGGCGAAACAGCTGCTAATTCAACGAAAGATCTCGCTCAGTGATGTTGCGATATTGTCGGGATTCGCGGATCAGTCTGCAATGACGCGAACATTTGTCAACTGTGTTGGGGTCAGTCCGGGACGTTGGAGACGCGAGCAGCTGGGGAATACCAGGCTTGTTTCGTCATGTGCTGCGAATGGAGCCGCTCCGGACCAATTCTGATCCGATTATGAGGAACAGAGCCAGAAGGTGAAACGAGAGAGACGCAATCACTTCTTCCTGCGTGGCCGCATTGATTCGAGGTAGGCGGCCATACGAACGACACAGCAGACTAGGCCTAAAACAGCAGCATCATTCAAGAACGGATGCAGGCGAAGACCCTACGGTCTTACTTGAGCGGATCAGAGCGCGACTTGGAGACGCAATCAACATCACAGGAGAAGAGCTATGTCGAACGTCAATCTCAACGAAAACACACCGACCCAGTTCCAGGATATCGGCGGTGTGAGCCTCGCCTACCGGCATTTCGGCAAGGAGGGCGCCCCGCCGGTGGTGTGCTTTCAGCACTTCACCGGCACGATGAATAATTTCGATCCGATCCACACCAACCGCTTGGCGCAAGATCGCCCGGTGATCCTGGTCGATTATCGGGGTGTCGGTCGTTCGGGTGGCGAGACGCCGGACTCGATGCCCGCTATGGCTGCCGACATGATCGCCTTCGTCAAGGCGCTCGGCCTGAAGGAGATCGATCTGTTCGGCTTCTCGATCGGCGGCATGGTCGCGCAGCAGGTGGCGCTTGACGCGCCCGAACTGGTGCGGCGCATCCTCATCGTGGGCAACGGCCCGTCGGCGGGCGAAGGCATGCAGGAATTTTCGCCCAAGGTGCTGGAAATCGTCAGTCGACCGAACAGCACCCAGCAGGAACGCTCTCTGGACCTGTTCTTTTCGAAGAGCCCGGCGAGTTACGCGGCGGGCAAGGCTTGGCTCAATCGGATCGCCGCGCGAAAGCTGGACCGTGAGCCAGAATCGAAGCCCCAGGTCGGCGAGGCCCAGCTCGTCGCTCTTGCTAAATGGGGAGCGATCCCCGCGAGAGACCGCTACGGCGATTTGAAGAAGATCAAGCAGCGCACGCTCGTCGTCAACGGTAAGGACGACATCATGGTGCCGACCATCAATTCCTACATCCTTCAGCAGCATCTACCGGACGCCCGGTTGATCCTCTACCCGGATTCCGGGCACGGCTCGCACTTCCAGTTTGCTGAAGAGTTCTCTGACGAGGCCGCGCGTTTCTTCGCTGCAGCTTGAATCCAACGGGGCGGCCGTCAGCGCGGCCGCCTCAAACAGTAAAGGGCTAACCGCAAGGGGCCGCAACAAGGAGGATTCTCATGCCACTGGTTCGTGTGACGATGATTAAGGGGAAGTCGCCCGACTATATCAAGAAGATGTCAGACAGCATATACGAGGCGCTCGTCGAGGCTTATCAACAGTCGGAGGGCGAAACGTTCCAGATCATAGAGCAACTTGAGCCGAGCGATTTTATCTACGATCGTCACTTCGGGATCAAAGGGTCTCGCTCGGGAGATTTCGTGATCATTAACATCGAGTCAGACGCGCGGCGTCGGGGCGAAAAAGCGGACTTCATGGCGCGTCTTTCGGACAAACTTGCTGCCTCGCCGGGAATTGCGCGTGACGATGTCTTCGTCCGTCTCGACATGACCTCAGGCTTGGAGGATTGGTCTCTCGGTAGTGGTGTTGCCGTATCGAAATCGTAGGCTCCCCCCGGCTCGGATTCCAGGCAAACAGTAGACTCTCCCGGTACGGGGGATCTCACGAGGAAGTCGAGGTTTGCCGAGTCACAGATTCCAGGCACGGCGTGCACTTCCAGTTTGCTGAAGAGTTCGCCTAAGAGGCCGCGCGTTGCTCCGCTGCAGCTTGAACCCAAGACTGCGGACGGAGCGAACGCGGCCAGGCACAGTGAAAACTGTGATCAACTCGCAACACGTATCAAATTGTGATAGGTGTCCAATGCCTAACATCGTGACGGAACAGGGTCATCAAAAAACGACCACAACGATTCATACCCATGAGACCGCGCCGACACAGTTCGTAGAGGCTGACGGAATCCGCTTCGCCTATCGCCGGTTCGGTAAACCGGGCGCGATTCCTCTGCTCCTTTTGGAGTACTTCAACTCCAACATGGACGGCTGGGACCCGGACGTAACCAATAGCCTTGCTGCGGATCATGAGGTGATTCTCTTTGACAATGCCGGCGTTGGCGCCTCCGGAGGAGAGACTCCGCACGTGGTCGCGGAAATGACGAAAGATTGCGTTGCTTTCTGCCGAGCCCTCGGATTGAAACAAATACACGTCGTGGGCTTCTCGCTGGGCGGCATGATTGCGCAGCAGTTAGCGCTTGAGCATCCTCAACTCATCGGGCGGGTGCTTCTGTTGGGGACAGGTCCGCGTGGCGGAGAGGACATGACCTTCACCGAACTATCGCCGGAAGAGGCAGCTGATCCCGTGGCATTCTTGTTGGCTGCGTTCTTCTCGCCCTCTGAAGCCAGCCGAGCTGCCGGACACGAATACATAAAGCGACTCGAGTCTCGCAAAAATGATCGCGATCTTCCTGTGTCTAGGGACTCGGCCGTCGGCCAGCTTGCCGCGATCAGAGAGTGGGGAACGATACCAGCTACCGGACGTTATGCCACCTTGAAAAGCATCACACACCCGACGCTCATTGTTCACGGCAACAAAGACATTGTAGTGACACCGATCAACGCATTCATTCTGGCCGAGCATCTGCCAAACGCTCAGCTCATCATGTACCCGGATTCAAGTCATGGAGCGTTCTATCAACACAGAAAAGCGTTCCTGGAGCATGTAAAGACCTTCTTGAGGGACGGAGATTTCGGTGGTACCGGACCAGGGCTCGATAAAGTCTTCTGCCGCGCAGGGAGGATAGAAACAGTTGTGACGAAAGTGGACAGGTGAGGAAATCGCATGATGGCAGCGGAGATATTGAGCATCCACACGAACACTTTCAATCGCGCACTGAAAGAGCAGGACTACGCTGCTCTTGAGGAGCTGTACGCGGACGATTACATGCTGGTGCGACCCGATGGATCCGTCCTGAACAAGCAGGAAGTTTTGCAAGACCTGCGAAGTGGTGGGCTGCGGTTTCATTCGATCGAACTTGGTCAGAATGAGGTACGGCTGTACGGGTCAACCGCTGTATTGACGGGCGAAAGCCAAGCGGTCAGCTCGCGGCATGGAGTGGAGAGTCGTTCGCACTTTCGACTGATTGCGGTGTATGTGCAGCAAGGGCAGTTGATCAAGCTTGTCAATTTTCAGAATACCGTCCTTCCGTAAGGCGCATTGACCGAAATCTCGAAAATTACCGTCATCGCGAGATCCGGTATGAGGTCGCCAATGCGAACTGAATTCAAAGCAATTGTTCAAATAAGAAAGGGAGACATATGGAAATCGGAACCATTGGAGCAGGAGATTTCGCACAAGCATTCGCAAAGCGGGCATTGAAGGCCGGCCACAAGGTAAAGCTTAGCAATAGCCGCGGCCCCGACAGCCTCCGACAAATTGTCAATCAACTTGGACCAGGAGCGACGGCTGCCTCTAAGGAGGAAGCAGCAGCTTGCGAAATGGTACTTCTTGCTGTTCCCTGGGACAACCTACCCGAAACACTTGCAAGTCTTCCCAAGTGGAATAACCAGATTCTGATTGATGGGGTAAATACTCTTCACGGTAAGGCCGGAGAATTCACACTCGCCGATGTCGGAAACCTATCCGCTAGCCAGTTCATTGCGGCACTTGCCCCTGGTGCCCGAGTGGTTAAGGCGCTAAACACTATAACCGTTCCCAAGCTAGAAGCGGACCCAATCGTCAACGGGGCGAGAAGAGTCGTGTTTATTTCGGGAGACGACGACGATGCCACTCGCAAGTTTCGGCTATTCAGTCATTGATCTTGGAAACCTTCGCGATGGTGGGTTGATCCAGCAAGTAGGCGGCCCTTTCGTGATGCGAAATTTGCTGGAGGAGGGAGAGCGAGAGCGTCACAAATGAAAGCAATCCATCTGGCGGCCTAGGACAATTCGCGCCATCGCCGGCGGGTTTGAAAGAGTTCCGTCTTCATCCTTTCCATGTCGACGCCTTTATCGGTTGCGGCTTGGTCGCGCGGTCTATATTCCTGGTAAGCACCCGGAGGGAAAACGGTGAACAGATTTCAGGCAATCTTTGGCAAACAGACTTCAATAGAAGCTCGCTCTGAACTGAGACACGGAGTATATACGAGATGACTCACTTGTTTGATCCTCTCGTGATTCGGGATATTACGTTTGCCAACCGCGTATTTGTTTCGCCGATGTGCGAGTATTCCAGCACAGACGGATTTGCGAATGACTGGCACGTCGTGCATCTGGGCAGCCGGGCGGTCGGCGGTGCTGGCCTCGTGCTTAGCGAAGCAACTGCCGTTCTACCGGAGGGCCGGATCAGTCCGCAGGACTTAGGCATCTGGAAAGACGATCACGTTGAGCCGTTGGCTCGGATCGTGCGGTTTATTCATGAGCAAGGTAGCGTGGCTGGGATGCAGTTGGCGCATGCCGGGCGCAAAGCCAGCACGTACGCGCCGGGGAAAGGTCACGGAAGCATTCCCGAAAGTGAAGGCGGGTGGAACAATGTCGTTGCGCCGAGCGAATTGCCTTTCACTGAAGACTATCCGATGCCTCAAGCGCTCTCGATCGATGGCATTCAGAACATCGTTTTCGCTTTTGCCGCCGCCGCGCGTCGTTCGTGTGAAGCCGGCTTCCGGGTCATTGAGATTCACGCCGCTCATGGATACCTGATTCATGAGTTTCTCTCGCCCATCAGCAATCAAAGAACGGATGCCTACGGAGGCTCATTTGAGAATCGCACTCGAATTTTGCGCGAGGTTATTGCCGCCGTTCGTGATTCGTGGCCGGAGCGAGCGCCGTTGTTCGTGCGCATTTCGGCGACCGATTGGATGGACGGCGGCTGGGATATTCAGCAGTCGGTGGAACTCGCGCGCCAACTGAAGGAGCTTGGAGTGGACCTGATCGATTGCTCCTCTGGCGGCAATGTAGCGCACGCAAAGATTCCGGTAGGGCCGGGTTATCAAACGCAGTTTGCGGAGCAGATTCGCAGAGAAGCCGGCATCCTGACCGGCGCGGTGGGGATGATCACATCACCTGTTCAGGCCGAGCACGTCCTAGTTACCGGACAAGCGGACGCAGTCGTCATCGCGCGAGACTTCTTGCGAGACCCCTACTGGCCATTGCGGGCAGCGCGTGAGCTAAGGCAGGCAATTTCGTGGCCTGTGCAATATTTGAGAGCTGCGCCGGAAGGCTCGCAAGCGCGGGTTCCGGTAGACCTCAAGAATCTAGAGTCCTGCTTCGAGGAGCAACATGCCATTCCTGAGCGCTGATGGCAGCGGGCAAAGACGAGAGAAAGACCATGACTGCGATACGACGCGAAGTGACGAGATTCCATCTGGGCCATCGGGATCAAGGCCGAATCAACCTTTAGGCAACAACTCGACTGCGCGAATGCAGCTCTAGCGCTCGTACCCGATGCCCTGCCTGTGGATGCCGGATGTACAGTTCCACCAAGATCTAGGAGCGAATCCGAAGAACGGGACCGGAGTCGCGGTCGGCTTCCGGTCTTCAGTTACTTTCTGACCCTGGACAGACTATGGAAAGGCTGTGGTCCAACAGGAAGGATGCGGGTGAGAGCGGGATGATCACCACTCATCGGACTCCATTTCGAGTACAGCGTGATTGAGAGCACCGTTGAACACAAACTAGGCCCCATGGGTGAGGCGCTGAATGATTTCAACACGTGTTCGCCTTTAGCAAACGAAATCCTAACCGGAAAGTACCGAAGCCAGGGGGTGTCCGAGTCGGGCCGAATGAGCACCGCGATTCCGAACCCAACTACTTCGATACGCATCGAAGTGATCCATAAGCTTTAAAGCGACCGCCGGAGACCTTAATATGTGGATTGTTCGCCTAGCTCTAAACCGCCCCTATACATTCGTCGTAGCGGCGATCCTAATCGTGGTCCTCGGTCTGACATCGATCGCGAGCACTCCGACGGATGTCTTCCCAAATATTGATATTCCGGTCGTCACCATTATTTGGACGTATAACGGTCTGTCTGCCAAGGAAATGGAAGGCCGAATCACGAACTTCAGCGAATTCGTAATGGCTGTAGTTAACGATGTGAAGGCGATCGACTCGCAAACTATCAAGGGTGCCAGCATCATCAAAATCTCCTTCCAGCCTCAGGTGCACATCGATGCTGCAATGGCTCAGGTGGGCGCCGCGGTGCAATCTATCAAGTTTCGTATGCCGCCGGGAGTGAATCCTCCGTGGATTCTGCGATTTAGCGCATCCACCGTCCCGATCATCCAAGTCGCGCTATCAAGCGATACTTTGTCTGAATCTGAGCTTTACGACTATGGCCTGTTCCGTATGAGGCAACAACTGTCGGTGGTCCCGGGCACGTTGCTCCCTACGCCGTATGGTGGAGTTGCTCGTCAGATCATGGTCGACCTCGATCAGACCGCCCTCCTGGCCAAAGGAATCACTCCAACTGACGTCGTTGCGGCAATCAATGCGCAAAACCTAACACTACCTTCTGGATCAGCAAAAATCGGAGATCGTGAGTACAGCGTCAGTACCAACTCTAGTCCGTTGTTGGCGCTCAGCATGAACGACATACCGATAAAGACCGTGAACGGTTCCTTGGTTTACATGCGGGACGTAGCTCATGTCCGCGACGGATGGTCAGTCCAGCAGAGTGTTGCCCGCGCGAACGGAAAGACTGCGGTTCTGATGCCTATCATGAAGACCGGGTCCGTTTCAACTCTCGACATTGTGAATCAAGTCAAGAACGATGTCCTACCCGCATCCCGCGCAGCCGCGCCCAAAGGGCTGAAGATAAGCGAATTGTTCGACCAGTCGGTCTTCGTCAGGGCTTCCATCAAAGGAGTGCTCCGAGAAGGCATCATCGCAGCGGGGCTCACCGCATCGATGATCCTCCTTTTCTTGGGAAGCTGGCGTAGCACTCTAATTATTGCCGCCTCGATTCCACTCTCGATTCTCTGCTCGATCATTGTGATGAGTGCGATGGGTGAAACGATGAATACGATGACGCTCGGTGGTCTTGCCCTCGCGATCGGAATTCTGGTCGATGATGCCACTGTAACTATCGAGAATATTCACCGACATATGAGTGGTCAACCGCTGCGTGAGGCGGTAATCATCGGAGCCTCAGAAATTGCGGCTCCAACCTTGGTGTCATCGCTTGCCATCTGTATCGTCTTCGTTTCAGTTGTATTCCTCACCGGACCTGCAAAATATCTCTTTACACCAATGGCGCTCGCAGTCGTCTTCGCCATGCTGGCCTCCTACCTCTTATCTAGGACTCTAGTGCCGGTAATGGCCTGCTATTTGTTGGGTAAAGAGAATCACTCGACGGGAGAAGAGCCTCAGGTGAGCCGATCAGTCTTCGGGCGGATCCACAACCGCTTTAACGATGGCTACGCCTGGGTTCAGAATCACTACACGCAGGCGCTCCAAACAATGCTGAAAAACAGGAAGCGGGCGCTCATCGGTTCTGTTTCGATCATGTCCACTGCCTTCTTCTTGCTCCCGTTTGTCGGAAGAGACTTCTTTCCCGCAGTCGACGCTGGGCAGATTCGTCTTCACCTACGGGTGCAACCTGGCACTCGAATCGAGACCACCAAGGTCATTTGCAGTCAGGTCGAAGAACAGATCCGCAAGACCATTCCAGCCGACGAACTCGACCTCATGATCGATAACATCGGCCTGACCCCTGAGACCTTTGACTACGCCTTCGGGGACGGAGCCTCGACGAGTAGTGCTGACGGCGAAATTCTCATCGCTTTGAACGAAAAGCATCACGGCCCAAGTGAGAAGTATGTGAAGGAGTTGCGATCTGAGCTGCAAGAGGGGTTCCCCGACATCACCTTCTTTTTCCAACCTGCAGACATAGTCACCCAAATCCTCAACTTTGGCCTGCCATCCCCGATTGACGTCCAAGTGCAGGGCTACAACCCAGCCAACTACGAAATTGCCGGCCGCCTCCGCTTCCGACTCGCCCATGTGCCAGGTGCTGTAGACGTTCATCTCCATCAGGTTATCGATGGCCCCGATCTCCATCTCGATGTTGACAGAGTGCGCGCCGCGCAGTTTGGTTTAACCCAGGAGGACGTCGCCAATAGTATTTACGTCTCTCTCGCGTCGAGCGTGGCGGTACAGCCAAACTTCTGGTTTGACCCAAAAACCGGCTTCACCTACTGGGTCGCCGCCCAGACACCTCAGTCCCAGATCGACTCCATCAATGCTCTGGAGAACACGCCGATTCCGCTCCGCACGGTAAGCAACAGGAGTGAAGTCTTGGGCAATATGGCAACGCTCACTCCTGCAGTTCTGCCCGTTGTCCTTAATCACCATAACGGTCAACCCGTATTCGATATCTTCGCCAATACCCAGGACAGCGATTTGGGCTCAGTGGCGGCGAAGGTCCATCGCATCGTCAAAGAGGAAAGCAAGGATCTTCCCCCCGGCACGAAGATCATTATCCGTGGTCAGGTGGAAAGCATGAACGAGGCGTTTGATCTCTTGGGCCTTGGCCTCACATTCGCAGCTTTGTTGGTTTACCTACTAATGGTCGTCAACTATCAGAGTTGGCTAGACCCTTTCATCATCATTTGCGCCCTTCCAGGCGCCTTCTGCGGTATTGTCTGGGCACTGTTCCTCACTCAGACTACCTTCAACGTTCCTAGTCTCATGGGCGCGATTATGTCGATCGGCGTTGCTACAGCAAACTCGATTCTCCTCGTAACTTTTGCAACCGAGTTGCTCCGCGATAATGGTATGTCCCCGCTCGAAGCGGCAGTCACGGCCGGGTTTACCCGCCTGCGGCCAATCATCATGACAGCCTTCGCCATGATCATCGGCATGCTCCCAATGGCTCTCGGCGTCGGCGAAGGCGGCGAGCAAAACGCGCCACTGGCTCGGGCGGTAATCGGCGGTCTTGGCGTCGCGACGTTCGCTACTCTCTTCTTTGTTCCCTTGATGTTCACCATAATCCACGGACGCAACGCCAGCAAGCAACAGGAGCCAGCATGACACAGCAGATTCTAACTACCCCCGCAGAGCAGAACCGGAAAGAGCGTTCCAAAGCCTTCGTCAGGGTTATTGCCGCCCTCGCTATCCTCTTCGCTCTGGTTGTCGTTGGCATCTTCCCCCATCTAGCACGCCAACGCGACGCACTTGCAGCTGTGAATGAGGCAGCAAAGACCCAATCGATCGTCAACGTTATCCACGCTAAGCTAGGCGAACCTACGTCCGAGCTCGTTCTTCCTGGAAATATACAACCGCTCTACACCGCCGACTTGTACGCGCGGGTGGACGGTTATCTTGAACGTCGCGGCGTGGACATCGGAAGCAAGGTCAAATCCGGCCAATTATTAGCAGTGATCTCGTCCCCGGAGATTGACCAGCAACTTCTGCAGGCCCGAGCAACTCTGGCTCAGTCCGAGGCCTCGGTTCTGCAGGCCAAGGCTGCGCTGCAGCAGGAAAATGCAAACGCCGAGCTAACGCGTCTTACCAAGGAGCGCGACCTTCCCCTCGGCAAGGAACACGCAATTTCGCAACAGATAGTTGACGGTGCTGTCCAAGGTCATGATGCCAGCCTCGCCAATGTTGCCGCAGCCGAGGCAAATATCGCTGCCGCTGAAGCAACAGTGAAGGCCAATCAAGCGAACGTAGAACGCCTCTTACAGATGCAGGGCTTCGAACGGATTGTCGCGCCCTTCGATGGCATCATTACCGCCCGTAACGTCGAGCGTGGCGATCTGGTGAGCACGGGTAACACCGCATCCAAGCCACTCTTCAGCATTGCTCAAAGTGGAACCCTTCGCATTCAGGTGGACGTTCCCCAATCTGAAGCGGTGAACATAAAGGACGGACAAAAGGCGGCCGTAGATGTGCAAGAGCGATCCGACAATGCGTACACAGGAACTGTGATCCGCAATGCTGCGGCCCTGGACAACGCAGCCCGCACCTTGCTAACTGAGGTCCAGGTCGACAATCGGGGTGGCTCTCTCCTGCCAGGGATGTACGCGAAGGTGAAATTCACTCTGTCCCAGGATCGTAGGTCGCTCATCATCCCAACCAGTGCATTGGTCATCAACAGCGCAGGAATGCATGTAGTCACGGTGGACAGCGCAAACATCATCCACTTCAACAAGGTAATTGCGGGCAAGGATCTTGGAACAACGATCGAGATCATGAGTGGCCTGCAAGCCAGCGAGTCCATCGTGGCCAGTCCAAACGATCTGCTGAGTGAGGGAGAACATGTTCAGATTCGCTAAACTTCCCGATCCGTTGTTTCCAATAAGGAGCCGGTCCGGCAGAGACCCAGTACTGACTTCGGTAGCGAAAACCGTCCTTGCGGGGGCACTAGCCGTCCTACTATCGGGTTGCAACGTCGGACCCAACTATAAACGCCCTGTTTCAGCGACACCGCAGGGGTTCCGCGGAGGTCTCGCCCCTGATCTCGCCTCGTCGGCTCCCACTCCGGGAGACTCGTCAATATCGATCGCGGATCGACAATGGGCGGCTATTTTTCAAGATCCAGTTCTTCAGCACCTGGTGCAAGAGGCATTGCAGAACAATCTCGATCTCCGTATTGCCGCTCAGCGCGTTCTTGAGGCACAGGCACAGGTTGGCGTCACCCGCTCACAACAGTTTCCTACGGTCAACGCCGGCGGAAGCTATTCGGCGTTGCAACTCCCTGACGGCTTGACAACTTCCAACGCGAACGGCACGTCGGGATCCTCGTTCTTGAACGGCGGTGGGCCCAGCGCCTCTGGGGTATGGAATCTGGACTTCTGGGGCTTGTACCGGCGTCAGACGGAAGCCGCCCGAGCCGACCTCCGGACAACGCAATGGGCGCAAAAAGCTACTCGCTCAGCGCTGGTCGAAGGTGTTGCTCAAGCCTATTTTCAACTTCGCAGCTTGGACGCCCAACTGGAGATCACCCACCACACTATAAAGGCTCGTGAGGACTCGCTTGGACTCGTGTCGTCGATTGAGCAACACGGCGCGGGATCACTCGCCGACACGCGACAAGCAGAAGAGTTGTTGTACTCAGCTCAAGCAAATCTGCCTGAAATCCGCAGGCAGATTGCCGTTCAAGAGAATACGATCAGCATTCTCCTAGGTCATGACCCTCAGGACATAGGACGTGGTTTGGCGGTCGACCAGCAACCCCATCCACAGCAGGTCCCAGTCGGAATTCCATCTCAACTTCTTGAGAGGCGTCCTGATATTCAGCAATCTGAAGCGAAGCTAATCGCAGCTAACGCCCGTATAGGCGTCGCCAAAGCACAGTTCTTCCCCAATATATCGCTCACAAGTCTGGGAGGTGCGGCCAGCAACCAATTGCAGTCTGTCTTCTCGAATAAGGGCGGTTACTGGTATGTGGCCGCATCACTCTCCGAGCCCATCTTCGATGGTGGCCACATCCGAAACAATTATCACCTCTCGCAAGCGCAGCAACAGGAGGTGCTCCTGGAGTACAGGAAATCTATCCTCAATGCACTCAGGGATGTATCGAATGCGCTCGTTTCCTACCAAGAGACAAGGGAGACACAAGAACAAAAGACCGCTCAAGTAACTTCAGCAGCAGATGCGGTGCGGCTCGCCCGCTCGAGGTTCTCGGGCGGTAATACGAGCTACCTGGAGGTTCTGACCACAGATACGGACCTGTACGACGCTCAATTGAGCCTGGCCCAGGCTCAAGAGAAGGAAGCCGTCTCCCTCGTGGAGTTGTATGCGGCGCTAGGCGGCGGATGGCAATAGTACTGTTCAATTGGGGATAACTATCTACTTCGTCGCTGCTGGTCTAGTAGAAGACCATCCCCAACTCGTTCGAGGACGTCTCGAACACGCTCGTCTCCCACATTGATACCCGGGAGCGGTGCGAAGAGCAGGCGGAACGCTGCCGGAGATTAACGGAGTGCTTGTACAAAATTTGCCGGACAGCCCAACCTCGAAACGGTCCATTTTTTACCATCGAGAATAGCGTCACTGAATAATCGATAGACCCCATTGTTGCTGTCGGGGTTTCGGTTGTAGTCTCAGCTGTCGTCCTGGGGGAGTTAAAATCGTCATCGAAACGTCGCTCGACATGAAGTTCTCGAGACCCATATCCGTGCAGCAGGTTGGCAATCACATGCTGCGCGCCCTCGCCTGCCTTGTGCTCGTTGGAACAATCACGTGGATTGCCTTTTACGTTCTTAACGTCAATGCCCTGATTGCGGGCTTTGCCTATGTACTTGCCGTGCTCGTTGTCGCTGCCCGCTGGGGCTTGACAGAATCGTTTGTGATGTCTGTGGCATCGATGCTCTGCCTCAACTATTACTTCCTTCCGCCGATCCTATCTCTCACCATCGCCGATCCGCAAAACTGGGTGGCGCTGTTTGCTTTTTTGGTGACAGCGATCACTGCGAGCCAACTCTCGGCGAGTGCCCGGAACCGCGCAGCGGAAGCTCAGGCACGCAGGATCGAGGTAGAACGCCTATATCAGCTCAGTCTGTCGCTGATGCTGATCGATAACACAGGCGAGCTGGGGCCCCAAATAGCAGCGAGCGTCAGGACTCACTCGGGCTTCTTTGCGGTTGCATTTTGCGACAGGCAGACAGGAGAGATTCATTTCGCGGGAGTCGAAGATCAGAGGATCGAGCAAGATATGTTGCGTTCAGTTGCAATTGGCGAAGCGGCATGGTTCGTTTCTCGAAAGGCCTCCACACCCGCCGGCGTCGAAGCAATCATTGTTCCGGTCGCGCTTGGGGGGAGAATGTTGGGCAGTCTCGGCGCAATCGGCCCTTCATTATCCGAACCTGCTGTGCAAGCGATTGCGAATCTGGTCGCAATCGCAATCGAGCATGCTGCCCAACAGGTCGCTCTTGGAAGACTGGAAGTGGCACGCCGAAATGAGCGGCTTCGCAATGTTCTTCTCGATGCGCTCGCGCACGATTTTCTCACCCCTCTCACCTCCATCAAGAGTGCCATAACTAACGTACGTTCCGAATACAGACATGAGCCCGAGGAAGATGATTTTCTTGCCGTTGTGGAGGAAGAAACGGACAGGTTGGGCGAAATGATCAACGAGACTACGGATATGGCGCGGATCGAGCCTGGCAAACCTCAGATACGGCGCCGTCAAGTGTCCGTGCTGGACCTCGTTAGTTCATCTCTTCATCGCATGAAGACGCTTTTAGACGGACGTCCGCTAGAGGTCAAGATTCAGGAAGGTATTTCACCTGTCGATGCCGATCCCGATATGATCGGGCTGGCCCTGCGCCAGTTGCTGGGCAACGCCGTCAAATATTCGCCTCCCGAGACAACGATTGGAATATCGGCGAGCCAGGTAGAGAACACTGTTACGATCGGAGTTCGTGATCATGGCCCAGGGGTACCGCCAGACGAACTAGATGCGATCTTCGAGCGATTCTATCGAGGCAAGCGAACGCAGGAATCCGTGGCAGGGACAGGAATCGGTCTGAGCATAGCGCGCGACATCGTTCGCGCACACCACGGAAAGTTGCGTGTACAGAATACCTCAGAAGGTGGCGCCCAATTCTCGTTCACTCTGCCAGTGTTTCCTGAGGATCGACGATCATGAGAGCGGTAAGAATTCTCGTTGTCGATGACGATCCGCAACTTCGGCGAGTGATGAAAGCTGCGTTAGCCAAGCACGGTTACATTATTGGCGATGCCCGAAGTGGCGAAGCCGCGCTTGAGAAGCTGCGCGACGAGCGCTATGACCTGGTTATCCTGGACCGGAATATGCCGGGAATGGGTGGAGTCGAAGCCTGTCGTTCAATACGGGAACACTCAGACATTGGGATCATCATGCTTACTGTCCGAAAGACTGAAGCGGAGGAGATCGAGGCTTTGGATGCAGGCGCAGACGACTACATCACAAAGCCGTTTAGTATGCCCGAACTTCTCGCCCGTATTCGAGCCAACCTGCGGCGTGCGCCTCTCGCGCCGCGCCAGGGATCCAACGTGTTCACGTTCGATGAAGTTCAAGTGGACTTTGGTAGTCACCACGTTTCTATTCAAGGCCGCGACGTACGCCTGACTCCCAAGCAGTTCGAGGTTCTCAATTATCTGATTGCAAATCCGAATGTCTCGATTCCCCACGCGAAGATTCTTCAGATGATATGGGGCCCGGACTACGGGGGCGAGGTCGAATATCTACACGTTCTAGTCAATCAGCTTCGCAAGAAGATCGAACCAGACCCATCCAAGCCGCGCTATATCCTAACGGAGCCATGGTTCGGGTACAGATTTCAGTTGCCCACAGGCAAAACGTAGCTCCTGTCACTTCGTGCGCAATTCGCGCCCACGAAATCACCTCGCGCTTACACCAATCTGAGCCAATCTCTTTAGGAATAATTTAGGCAGCTCTCAGGACTTTATTAGAGAGGGAGCCATAACCTTCCAACTATGCATGCTGGGGCACGACAGCCTGTCTGGAAGGTGCGGCGTGTTTGAAATGGTCATATTAAGCACGTTCTGCGCCGTTGGCGTGGCATTCATGGTCTATGTGTTGATCGGCACGCAACGAGATTTGAACCGCGCCCAAAAAGGCGCGGATACACAGGGCCAAAAGTCATCTTCAAGGCCTTGGTGAAAATGAAACATTCAATCGTGATGACCCTACAACCAAGGGCCGAACGAGAACAAAATGATCGTTCTCTACGCTCTCACCGGTCCGGTCACCATCCTGATTCTGACCGCTCTTGCTATCTCCACAACATCCGGACTCTCTGGTTTGACGACCAACACCGGCCCGCATGGACTCACGGAGATCCTCTTCGGGCTTGCTTCTTCCTTCGCCAACAATGGCCAGGCATTCGCCGGCCTCAATGCCAACACACTGTTCTACAACATCACGACGGCAGTCGCCATGATGGCAGGGCGATTTGGCCTGGCGATTCCAGCGCTCATGTTCGCCGGCATGTTAGCCAGGCAAAGAAAAGACCTCAATCCCGGGGAACTCTGCGCACCGACACCTTGACGTTCGGCGCCTTGCTTACGACTTTCTTGATCGTGGTCACGGCATTGAGTTACTTCCCGTGTTGGCATTAGGGCGTGTACTCGAGCACCTGTTCTTCAAGATCTAGCCGCGCATACTATGCGCACAACAGGAAGTGCAAATGCCGCATGCGCATCGTCGGATCGAATCGATGGGTCAGGACATGAAGAACAATACATTCGAAAACCCTTGGAGTATTGTCGGATACAGCACCTTTGGCGCTCTGATTCTCGGCATCGCTACCTATCTCGGATACCTTTGTCATTTAAATCTTGCCACTGCGGGATTTCTATGCTTGGTCGTTGTCGTTCTGCTGTCTTCCTTCGGTAGAATGACTTCTTCAGCGATACATTCCATCGTGGCTGTTGCATGGCTCGACTATTTCTTCGCGCCTCCGATTCTTTCGTTGCGAGTAGCTGACCCACGCAATATTCTTGCATTGGCAGTCTTTCTCACAACAAGCCTGGGGATCACATTTCAAGTGACGCGCGTTCAGAGAGAAAGGCAGCTTACAGCCCACGAACGTCGTGAGGTGAAGCGGCTATATGAACTCGCGCAGCAGCTGATGGCGCTCAAGCCCGAAGGTGTCGATACTCCACAGTTGTTGATGCTATTTCGAGACGTCTTCGCATTACGCGCCGTTTGCCTGTATGAGAACGCAACCGCCAGTTCGTGCATCGTCGGGGAGCCTCGATATGAGCTAGAGACCCGAACCCGTATGGGTTACCTCGCGGGCGAGGACAGTGACGACGCTCTGTGCCGAACGTCAATTCGATGTCTGCGCATCGAGGGGAAAGACACGGGCGTACTAGGCTTTGAATGGCCGGATTCCGAGACATTCATGCCGGACTCGCTTTCAACATTGGAAACTACGATGCTGGAACGGTTCCGGGTTTTTCACACGGCAGCGCAGGCTGCGGTTACCGCACAGGCAGAGAGCCTCAGAATCATGCTGCTCGATGCACTTGCCCATGCGGTCAAGACGCCCCTCGCCACTATTCTCGCTGCCATGGGCGGACTGCGTGAGACCGGTGGTCTAACGCCCAAACATTTTGAATTCGTCGAGGTGGTGGAGGCCGAGACAGCCCGGCTCAGCAGCCTGACGACACGCCTCTTGCGCATGGCCAGTCTCGACCGCGAGGAGGTGAAACCGCGGTTGCAACGGGTTGACATTGCTCATCTCATCGCCGAGGAACTCGACCTGAAATCCCAACAATTCGACGACCACAGGTTCTCGCTAACCGATGAAGGAGAGTGTGAAGAAGCGTCTAACACGGACATTCACGACGTGGAAGCCGATCCCGAGCTATTGCGTTTGGCCCTGGCCCAACTCATCGAGAACGCCTGCAAGTATTCCCAATCCGGTTCCACAGTGAGAGTCAGCACGCGGGCAACTGAAAACTCAATCGCCATTCGTGTCCGAAGTCGCAGTCACATTTCCATGGGAGAGCGATCGAAGATATTCGACCGCTTCTACCGCGGAGAGGGTTCCCGCGATGCCACTCCGGGCACGGGGCTTGGCCTGGATATTGCGCGAAAGATCATGTTGGCGCACGGCGGCACTCTCGTACTTGAAGACTCAAGCGAAACTGAATCGGTCTTCCGCATAACCGTACCTGTTTAGCGAAGGGATTCTGACTATGTCGGCGGCGGTTTGGAAGATACTGATTGTCGATGACGAACCGGCATTTCGCAAAACCTTGCGTAGATCCCTTCTCGCGGGCGGTCACAGCGTGGAGGAGGCTTCGAGCGGTGGAGATGCAGTGGACATCATCTCGAGCTCGCCTTTTCAGTTTGTCCTGCTCGATCTGAATATGCCGGGAATGGGTGGACTCACTACGTGCAGAATGATTCGTTCCATTGCTCCTCACGTGGGTATCGTTGTTCTCTCGGTACGCAATGCGGAGAAAGATGTAGTGGCGGCACTCGATGCCGGGGCCGACGACTATCTGGCCAAACCATTTGGGTTGAGCGAATTGATCGCGCGCCTTGGCGCAATCCATCGCCGGGCGCAGACCGGAATTGACGCAGAGGAGGAAGTTCTGAAGGCCGGCGACCTTGAGATGAACTTGCCTGCGCATTCGCTTCGGCACGCCGGGAAAGCGATCCACCTCACGCCCAAGGAGTTCGAATTGCTGGCCTTTCTGATGAAGAACAAGGGCCGGCCAGTTGCACACGTTACCTTGCTTCGCGCTATTTGGGGCCCTACCTATGGCAATGAGTCTCATTACCTGCGAACATATGTCAAGGCACTGAGGGAGAAGATTGAAGCCAACCCGGCCAGTCCGCAGTACATCGTAACTGAGCCGAGGATAGGATATCGCCTTCGTGATCCTGAGGCGGCCGAATCTGCTGGCAACTCGTCGAAACCATCGATATCGGATGCCGACAGCTAGTCGTCCGGCGCATGCACACCAGCAGTGTCCGCAGCACTCCTCCATAGTCTCTCGGCGCCTTTAGGGGTCTATTAGATACTTTGTACATGTTCTATATGGCTCCCGCATGCCTCTTCCATATTCCAATTCCTATGCTCTATTTGCGCGCATCTGCTTTTAACCCGCGCAAGGAGCATGAGAATAATGATCGCAACAAAGTTTTGTATCACTTTCAAGAGAGGTTGGTTCGTGCTTTTGTTTGTCGCCTACTTTGCGGCATCTTCGCACGCACAGTCTACTTTCGGCAGCATTCGCGGAACTGTCACTGATATCTCCGGGGCCGCAATCCCCGAAGCGCAGGTGACCCTGCACAGCATCGATCAGAGCACGGATCGCTCCGTCACTTCCGATGTTTCTGGGAACTATGTTTTTGAAAATGTGAAAGCCGGCACTTATAGCCTGCAAGCAACGCACATCGAATTTGCGGACGTGCGGCTTGCCGGAATCGTCCTTGCCGCCCGGCAAGACCTGCGCTTCACGCTGACCATGCAAATCGCGGAGCAGGCGACCACCATTCAGGTGGATGCCGCTGCTGTCGAGGTCAATACCGAGAACGCAACTCTCGGAGACATGAAAAGCACAGAGCAGATCGGCCAGTTGCCGCTGAATTCCCGCGCAGCCACCACCAGCCCCATCGCTGCGCTGGCAACCTCGGCCAACGTGCAGCAGGACAGCTCCGGAAACTTCGCCATTGGTGGAGCGACCACCGACATGATCGGCTTCTCCGTGGACGGAATTTCGACGGTGAACATCTTCAACAGCGGCGTGTCGTTGGCAGCCGGTGCCGCCGGGGCCAACCCCTATCCGTCGTCCGAGGGAATCTCCGAACTGAAGGTCACAGCCTTCAACAACAACGCCGAGTTCTCCCAGGTGGGAGACGTCACCTTCACTACAAAGGCCGGCACCAACAACTACCACGGCAGCCTCTTCGAATATCTGCAAAACGACGTGCTGAACGCGCACACCTACAACTTCGCGGAAAAGGCCCCGATGCGCTTCAACACTTTCGGCGGGAGTCTCGGCGGCCCGCTTGTCGTGCCTCATCTCTTCAACGGGGACAACAAGGCATTCTTCTTCCTCGACTATGAAGGGAATCGTCGGAGCACATCGCAGGCCGAGCAGTACGCCGTTCCGACGGCGAACGAGAAAACCGGCGATCTGAGCGAACTGGCCGCGGCTGGGTCCATACCGGTCCTCAATACCGGAAGCAATCCGGTAAATCCGAATTGTCCGATTAACCTCCCATGCCTCGTCAATCCGGCCACGGGCTCACTGGAAACAGGGCAGCCGTTTGCTAATTACCAGATCACGAGCCAACTCAATCAGTCGTCCCTGACGCTGCTGAACGATTACTATCCGTTGCCCAATGCGACGAATCTCGGCGGAGGGCTGAACTACCAGACGCTGATTCCGATCCCTTCCAGCACCAACGGCATTGACGGCCGCATTGACTACACGATCAACCAGAAGCAGCAGGTGTTCTCCCGCTACAACTGGAAGAACCTACTCGTTAACACCGTGAATCCGCTGCTGCCGAACGACGTGGACACGGAACACGACCGCAGCTTCCTCGTCTCTCACAACTACGACTTCTCCCAGAAGCTCATCAACGAATTCCGCTTCGGATTCACGCACACAATCCTCGCGCCCTACTTTTCCATCGAAGGCGCGGCGGCGATCAATCAGATCGGATTGCACGGTATCAACGTCTCGCACCATCCCTCGGATGGCGGCTTCCCCAGCATCGTCTTCTCTGACGGAGCGAACTTTACGGCCATCGGAAGGGATCACGTCGGCCCCACGCAGTCGAGCACCAATGAGCTGGCCGACAACATCACCTGGACGCACGGACGGCACACCGTTCGCGGCGGCATCGACATTCGCTGGGTAACCTTTGCCGTGCCAGAAATTGAAACGCCGTCGGACGACTACGGGCTGTTTACGTTCAACCAGAACATCTTCACCGGCAGCTCCTTCGGCGACCTCCTGCTTGGCATTCCTAACACGACGTACTTTGCGACCACTGGCCCCCGCAACAACGCCGGCGGACCGCAGTACGGCTTCTACGCGCAGGACGAATGGCAGATTAACAATCGTCTGACCATCAACTACGGCCTTCGCTGGGAGATTCTTCCTCCGTTCGTGGACGTGAATGGACAACAGGCTAACTTTGACCCCAAGACGAGCACCGTGATCGTAAACAACAACCTTTACCACAGGGATGGCGGGCCGGTGATCGCGTTCCTCCAGTCCTTCAACGCCTGCAATGCGGCGCCGGACGGATGGTCTGCTCCCGCCGACGCGGGCTATGCTCCGTCGTCTTCGCTGCCCTGCACCAAGGTCGTCTCCAATACGGATGAGGGACTGCCCAAGGGCCTGCGCCAGACCTATCCTTACAACGTCGATCCTCGCGTGAGCTTTGCTTATCGGCCGTTTGGCAACGACAAGACCGTCTTCCGCGCCGGCTTCGGAATCTTCACCGTCACGGCTCTCGGCCAGTTGCAAAACAACAATGAGAGCAATCCGACATCGTCGGTCTTCTACTACGCCAACATGAATGCGGGCCGCGT
>Ga0207034_1038_pt1 | contig 25779 bp, 18 predicted proteins | sample Alteio_BWMinCont_36_FD_153269 | JGI IMG/M metagenome (GOLD analysis project Ga0207034, IMG submission 153269) | Enriched cells from forest soil in Barre Woods Harvard Forest LTER site, Petersham, Massachusetts, United States -... | ecosystem: Environmental > Terrestrial > Soil > Temperate forest >...
GCGCCAGCGTTGCACGGGCTTCGTCGAGGTCCTCGCGAGCCTTTTCCGCGTCGAGGCGCGACATCAGCTCGACCTTCTGCATCTCCAGCTCCGCCTTGCTCAGGGCGCTTTGCGCGGATTGTAAATCGGTCTCGTCCTTTGCCCGCGCCGCCGCTTCGGCTGCTTGCGCCTCCAGGACCTTGCCGTTCTGATCGTCGCTCTGGGCCCGCTTGTCGACCCAGTCGCGCAGTTGGGCCTGGCGATCGAACTCGACCAGGAGGTCTCCCTGCTTCACCCGGCTTCCGCTCGGGATCAGCTTGACAATTGTCAGCGTACCCACCTGCTGGCCAGCCACGAGCGGCGCCAGGATGGCGCGCGAGCGCACTGCTTCGGTCTTCCCGTTGAGACGAAGAGTGGAAAGACTGCTCGACGCCGTAGTCAACGATCGGCCAGCTTTGGACTGAGGTGCATGCGTCCGTCGTTCGAGCGCCAGGAATCCGCTAATGGCAGCCATAACCAGTACCGCAATTAATTCCCAGCGGAAATACGGCGAACGACTCCATTGCGTGGTCGTGGCCCCGGCCCGCTCCGTCGGACTCTGAGATGGTGCAATCCCGCTATTCACTTGAGCCCATTTCAGCACACCGTGAATACAGTGAGAGTTCCGGTGATCTTTGCGATCGATCCACTATAAACTGCACATAGAAACCGCAGCAAGACGGGAGAGTTGCGACGCAATTTCAACGAGCCAGACTGACAGCTTTGTAGCTATAGACGGATCAGACCGCAAAGTCGCTCTCGCCAAGCGAAAAAAATGGTCGTCGTTGCCGATGGTCGCCAGTCCGGGCCCTTCATCGCGGGGCTCGGCAGAATAACTTGAAGTTTCCATTCAGTATGAACGAGTGTTTCATATTCAGCCAATCGGGAATCAGGAAGGGATCTAATGCTGTAACACGGGCGTTTCGCCCAGCGTGTCAAATGTGCAACAGGGTCGTGTTTGGTTTGTGCTGAAGAGCCTCACAGACCGTCAGCTGTGGCTAGCCCGATAAAGCCCCCTTGTGGCGACATATGCTGCGGCGAGTTAGTACTCAGAAAGTGCCCGATTATTCTCCGCCAATTGGGCTGGGTTCCGACGACCCCGTGGGCGGTCACATTCTCCAAGGTGAATACCGCACCCGCATGGACTCGATTCAAGGAGACATCTGGCAGGTGGGCGGAGAACCGGACGCGCTGATTCTCGGCATTTCATTCGATACCAAGAAACAGATACTACTGAACACGCTGCACATAGCCAGACCGGAGAAGCAGACGTCATCGGAGCTCGACAAGGGTCTTTTCATCACCCGGAATCCTGTACCTGTTCGATAGGCGCCAAGATCTCTGGAACTCAATTGGCGAAGGGACTACGCGGGCGGGAGAGTCCGCACCCCACAGGGGAAGTTGGCACTGAGGGCGTCGGGGCTCCAGCCCATAGTCGCACTCCGGAACGAGGGAAGGCAGAATCGCTTGATGTTGCGCCCTTTCGGTTGGTGCCGCGGTAAGCCCGGGTATTCAGACCGCTCCCAGCAGGAGGCATGGATATTGGTTGACGGCAGAGGGGATTGGAAGTCAAATCGAACTGCATGGATCAAGTTCGACCAGTACGCTTCTCGAAAATTCACGACCGGGCAGCCTTGATCATCAGGTGCGCCGTTTATGGGGATCGACTCGACCAAAGCCTTGAGCACGCCGCTGTGTCCTGGTTGAACCATTACACAGCAGCGCTGGCGTTCCTCTTGACATTCAGCCACGTCGTTGCGCCAGGTGCGTTTGCTCAGAGCGGGGAAACCCCCGAACATCCGGCAGCAATCCGCGGCACAGTGATCAACCGCATCACGCGCGAGCCGATCGGGCGGGCCCTCGTTTACAGCCCTGACAATCGATTTGCGCGATTGACCGATGGCGAGGGCCACTTCGAGTATCCAATTCCAAAGGCGGCTGCTGCCGACCCCGGCTCTTTTCCAGGCATTCAAACACAACCACAGCCGGATTTCATATTCTGTTGTGTCATGGCTCGCAAGCCTGGTTTCGTGGCCGATCCCAACGAGGAACAGGGCATTGAGATTTCGGCAGGCCACGAGCCCACGATCGCTCTGACCCCCGAGGGCCTTATCAAGGGACGAGTTTTGCTACCGTCGTCCGACGCCGCGACCGGTATCATTGTCGAGCTCTTTTCACGGCGAGTGCAGGATGGAGTGTTCCGATGGATACCGGGCCCCACGGTGCAGGCAAATTCGAATGGAGAATTCCGGTTCGCGGAACTTCTGCCCGGCGAGTACAAACTCGTGACTCACGAGTTAATGGACACCGATCCGACGACGACGGTGCGCGGAAGTCAGCTTTACGGATTTCCGCCGGTTTATTTTCCCGCCGCGCCGGACTTCGCAGCCGCCGCGCCGATTGTGTTGAAACCCGGTCAGACTTTCGAAGCGGATCTGTCCCCGGCGCGCCAGGCCTATTATCCCGTGAGGATTCCCGTGCCAGCTGACATTGCGAACGGCATCATCACGGTCTCCATCCAGGGTCATGACAGCCCAGGATATTCGCTTGGTTACAGCGCCGAGAGACACAGGATCGAAGGCTTTCTACCCAACGGTGCGTACGTGGTATCGATGGAGTCGCGCGAACCCAACGCGGCAAGCGGAACGGTGAGCCTTGCGGTTGCGGGGGCAGCGGCCCAGGGTTCCCCCATGGTGCTTGCCCCGCACAGTTCGATTCGCCTGAATGTGACAGAAACCTTCATTTCGAAGCAACCGAACATCAGTGGGAGCTGGAGTAGCGAGTATGGGACCTTTGAGGTTCACGGGCCGCGACTGTACCTGCAGGCCAGCGTCGAGCCGATTGATGAACTGGGGTTCCGTTCGCAACGATCCGTCCGTCCTCCTCGGGGGAAGGACGACACTTCGCTGGTGATTTCAGATGTGCCGCCCGGCCGCTACCGGCTGCGCCTCTTCGCGTCGCGGGGGTATGTGACCTCGGCAACTGCCGGCGGCATGGACCTGTTGCAGGAGCCTCTGGTGGTGTTGCCGGGGACCGATGCTGCGGTCGATGTCAACATGCGTGATGACTTCGCAGAGATTGAAGGCACGCTGACTCACACCAGCGCAGAGTTGAAGACAGCGACGAACCCAGGCTTTGGCGGACGATGGAAATCGCCAGCCTTCATCTTTCTCGTTCCTCTGAACGGCGAGACAGGACAGTACCAGCAGGTTGGGGCGGACACCGAAGGCCACTTCGGGATAGGCAATGTTGCGCCTGGCAAATATTTGGTCATGGCCTTCGAGAAGCAGCAGATGAACCTGCCTTACCGCGATGCTGAAGCTATGCGAAACTACGAGGCCAAGGGCAAGACGGTTCGCCTGACCGCAGGCCAGAAAGAAAAGCTGGAGTTGCCGATCATCTCCAGCAGTGAGTAGAGATCATGCTGCGTTGCTCATCCTGGACGAACTGGACGAATTCGTTTCTGGCCATCACGGCATTGTGCTTGTTTCCGGGACCTCGGCTCGCGTCGTGCCAGACTCCTGTAATCTCGCATCCGACCAATTCGGGTGAATATCGCGTTGCCGGAACCATCGTCAGCAAATCGGATGGGCATCCGCTGGATCATGCCGTTGTCGTACTTATCGAGGTCGCAAATCGCAAGAACGTCCAAACCATGACCACCAAGGAAGACGGCAAGTTTTCATTTGGAGGACTAGCCGGCGGGAAGTATTCCCTGGGGGGAGAACGCAAAGGGTATATCAACGCGGCCTACGACGCGCACGGGCAGTATTCGACCGCGATTGTCACCGGCGCCGGCCTCGACACGGAGCGTCTCACTCTGCGATTGGCCCCGGCTGGAATCATCGCCGGCAGGGTTCTGGACGAATCCGGAGAGCCTGTTCGCAAAGCCACAATTACAAGCTACCTTGACGACCACAGTTCCGGGTTCGGCCAGGTGCGGCAGTTCCGTGGCACGCAGACCGACGATCTGGGAGACTTCGAAATAGCTTCTCTTATGCCGGGCACTTACTTCCTGTCAGCCTCGGCCACCCCATGGTATGCCGTACATCCTAACCCCCAAACGGATGCGCCCGGTCTGCCCGCAGCTTCGGTCGATCCTTCGCTGGACGTGACTTATCCGCTGACTTACTACGGCGACCAGACCGCCGCAGAGGATGCGACACCGATACCCATTCGCGGCGGCGAGCGGTTGCAGGCGGATATTCACTTGAGCCCCGCGCGTGCACTGACTTTGCGGTTTCGAGTGCCCAGCAACGAACAGGTCGGGTTCCCCTTCCCGCAGCTTCAGCAATCCAGCTTTGACGGCGCCATGACTTATGTCCAGACTACAGGCGCAACGATGGTTTCGCCCGGACTTATGGAGATCACCGGTGTTCCGGCGGGCAAGTATAACGTGCGCATCAACGGCAACGGATTCACCGCCCAGATGAGCGGACTCGAAGTTGTCAGCGAGGGCCAGGAACTTGACCTATCAAGCGCCGAGGCCCTGAGTAATGTGAAGATATCCGTAAGTATCTCCGGGGAAGCAACGTTAACTCATCGCGGCGTGGTGGCCCTGCAACCCGAACACAAGGCAATGGTTGCCTGGCAGCGAGTGAACGAAAAAGGAGAGGCGGAACTGCAACAGGTTCCACCGGGAGTCTATGACGTAGACGTGTGGAATTTCGGCAAGGCCTATGCCGTTGATCAGATGACCGTCAACGGTGTTTTGGTAAAGGGACGCAGGGTCACAATCGTGGCCGGTTCTTTACCTTCCATTTCCATCACGCTGGTCCCTGGCGACGCGCAAGTCAACGGTGTGGTCAATCGTGCAGGAAAGGGCGTCGCGGGTGCGATGGTGGTCTTGGTTCCAAAAAACCCGGACCTGCACCGGGACCTCTTCCGGCGCGATCAAAGCGATCTCGATGGAACCTTCAGCCTTCAGGGGGTTGTGCCGGGGTCTTACACCGTCCTCGCAATCGACGATGGTTGGAATCTCGATTGGTCTGAACCTGCTGTAATCGCTGCTTACCTCAAGGGTGGGCGGACGATCAAAATTGCCGGCCAATCTATACAGCCGGTCGATCTTGGAGCGCCGCTCGAAATTCAGTCCAAATAGTTCGGGGTTTTTCTCCAGCTGATCACAGGCTCTGCCGGCGCCGCGATCTGCAGATTGTGGGTCAGGTGTACATTCGGCGTGAGATGTTGACTGGAATGTAATTACCGAGTCGGCGGTTACACGACCGGAGCCCGCTTGGAGGCTCGGCAAACCGCAGCTAGTTGGGTTCCGACCTAGACTAAATGTGATTGAATCTGATCAGCGCCGAAACGGGACGAGCCGAATGCCCACTAGAAAACGAAAGTTCGAGACAGCACGTACACGGCAATTCCGTGTAGCAGAACCAGACGAACAGGATGACCGCACAATCAGCCACATTGAAGAATTTGGCTGCTCAGTCGTCCAGGTGGAGAAGACCGACTACGGATTCGGATGGTCGTATACGGTCGGCGTCTACGACACCTCAGGGAAACCCGAAATCATCGCCGTCGGACTGCGTGAGAAAACAGCCCTCATCGCCTTGAACGAATCGGCAAAGCGGTTGCGATCCGGCGTCGATCTCATAAAGGGTCGGCATCGCGACATCGTCGGAGATGTTGAATGCGAGTTTCGGCCGGTTGATCCAAAATGGGTGAAGCAACTGATGGGCTGGGCGCTTCGGTTTTATGGCGGTACGGACTTTCCTGTGCTCCAGGCCGTCTATCCAGACCTTGAGAACCGCTTTCCCGATGAGGAGGAGTTCGACAAGACGTTCGAGCGGCCTCTCATGCAGCCAGGCGCTCACATGAGGAATGTCGAAGACGACTTCTGGGCCTCTACCGATCCGAAAAGCAGCCTGTTCAACTGGAAGTTTTCCGACGCCCCTCACACAAGGGTTTACCTTTCGGAAACCGTTCATAAAGGAACTGAGTCAGTCACTTACGTTTCTCACGACGCCGAAGACGGAGCGTGGCAATTTCTCGACGACGGCATGGATGGCGGAGGCGGACCCGTCATTTCATGATTCCACCATCCAATTGACAACGACCCGACTCTGAGCGAACTGGCCGATTTGCCATTGGGCTGGTGCGCAACACGTAGCAAGCCGGGAGAGGCTTGGGTACGAAGACAGCAGGATCCAGAAGAGAGCTCCGATTGAACTCGACGTTGCCGATAAGGACACAACCCCAAAAAATGGGTAGGTTTCCGGATTGGCGGTCATCCAACCGGAACCCCGAATTCTTCTCAAAAGGTTGAATGAGAATATGCGCGGTATCGAAGTATTTTCCTTGCCGCAGGTGAAAGTCCACTGCATGCTAAGAGTAGAGTGCCTTAAAGCTCAGCCCTCCAGAGCAGACCGTAAAGACATCCACTGTTGCTGAGCACCCTTTCGCACGGAATCTCGCTTGCGAAGCACGGGAGGACCCAACATGGAGCAGCTTGGGCAGGACCTGCGATTTGCAATTCGGCAGTTGCGCAAATCGCCGGGCTTCGCAATTACGGCACTCATGATGCTCGGACTGGGCCTTGGTGCTACGACTGCGATTTTCACCGTCGTGGACGGAGTGCTCCTGAAGCCACTGCCATACCTGCATCCGCAGCGCATCTTGAAAATCAGCAGCAGTTACCAGGGAGGACCAGATTATCACGTCATTCGCGATGCGCAATTCCGCTTCCTGCAGGAGCGCAGCAAGAGCTTCGAGTCTCTTGCGTGAAATGATGTTGTGGCCACGGGTGAAAATTTATCCGGAGTCGGTGGCCCAGAACAGGTGACTGCCAGCTTCGTGTCTGCCCAGTTCTTCCAGGTCCTGGGTTTAGCTCCTGCACTGGGGCGGTCCTTCACGCCCGAAGATGAACGCCCCGGCGGGGAATGTGTCGCCATCATCACGGACGGCCTATGGAGAACAAGATACAACGGTGAGCGCAACATCTTGACCGATCCGATCACTGTGAACGGAGAAAGCTGCTCGGTTGTCGGGGTCTTACCGTCTGGCTTTTGGTTTCAACAGGACGCCCGGATGTTTATGCCGATAAGGTTAGGTGCCGCCCCACGGGATCTCGGACACTACTACAACCTGCTCGCCCGGCTAAAACCTGGCGTGACCACAACGCAGGCAACGAATGAATCGGAATCGCTCTTTCCGCAATTCAAGCTGACTCATGGTGACCTTGTCGATGACGGAGAAGTCGGGTTCCAGACGAACGACTATCAGGACGCGGTCCTTGGCAATGTAAGTAAGGCACTGTGGGTGCTTTTTGGCGCGGTTTGCTTTCTGTTGCTGATTTCCTGCGTCAATGTCGCGCATTTGCAAGTGTCACGTGCGACAACCCGAGTTAGAGAGATGGCTGTTCGCGCGGCCATGGGAGCCAACAGATTTCGACTGGTGCGGCAGCTCATCACGGAAAGCGTTTTGCTCGCATCCGCGGGAGCAGCATTTGGACTGCTGCTTGCCGATGTGGGAGTTCCATTACTGCTTCATCTATCGCCCAGCGGATTACCACGAGCCAATGAGGTCGCGATCAATCTGAGTGCGATCTCATTTTCAATCGTGTTGTCCGCACTCGCGCTGATTGTGTTCGGTCTAATACCTGCATTTTCTGCGAGCAGGGTTGATTTGAATTCTGCGTTGAAGGCTGCAAGCCACCAGGCAACTACTGGTACCGCCGGCCGTCTGGGAAGGAGTCTCCTCCTCGGAGCCGAGGTGGCACTGTCACTCATCCTTCTAATCGGGGCAATGCTGTTCATGCGAAGCTTCATCCACTTGGAGCGCGTTGCTCCAGGCTTCGATTCGCAAAATGTTCTCACCTTCAAAATTTCGATCCCTCCGCACTACTCAACCACCTCTCTTATGTGGGAATTCGAGCGTGAGGTTCTGGCTCGACTGGATGCCCTCCCGGGTGTCGAGATGGCCGCCAGCGCCACTTGTTTGCCTCTTGACCCCGGGCCCGAGATGCCGGGCAAGGTTCCGGGACAATCCTCGACTATCGCAATAAACCCCGCATATCGCCCTGTGAGCCCCAACTATTTTCAAGTGCTCCGGATTCCACTGCTGCGCGGACGAAGTTTCATTCACGAAGATAGCCTGACCTCTCTCCCCGTCGCGATTATCAATGCATCGCTAGCGCGACAAATATTTCTTGACCGTGACCCGATTGGAAAAACGCTTCAGTTGGGCTCCGGCTTGGGTGCACCGTACTTCGATTCGCCGCGCATCATTGTGGGCGTCGTTGGGGATATTCGCGAAACCGCCCTCACTGCCGCGCCGAACCCAACTGTCTTTATTCCACGCGCTCAGGTCCCGAATGCTCTGACCCCTCTCATGAATCGAGCGCTGCCGATGTCGTGGGCCGTCCGAACCAGGATTCCGCCTGGCCAACTCATCGGCGCGGTGCGCCAAGCAATCTTCAATGTTGATCCACAACTGCCCGCTGCCGACATGCGCACGATGGACCAGACCATGTCGACGGCAGTCGATCGACAGCGATTTACGCTCGTGCTCATGTCTATCTTTGCGTCGTTGGCCACGATAATGGCTGCCGTTGGCATTTACGGCGTCGTGAGCTTCCAGATGCGGCAGCGCCAGCGAGAAGTGGGCATCCGCCTGGCCCTCGGCGCACTCCCGCGGACTCTGGTCCGTGCATTGACCTTGACCGAAGCTCGACCGATCGCAGTTGGCATGCTCGTCGGAGTGGTTGCCTCAATTTTTCTGGCCAAGCTAATCGGGTCACTTCTATTTGAAACGAGTCTGACCGATCCAGTCTCGCTGGTCGGGAGTGGGATCGTTTTGGGGCTTCTTGCCTGCTTGGGGTGCTATCTTCCTATCCGTCGAGCATCCCAAGTGGACCCGATTCAAATTCTCCGGGAAGAATAGTCCTTCGCTGGATGCTATCGAAGACAGTATCGATTGATTGGCTCTCCATCCAGTTATTCGATCTGCCCGACTGAAAACAGCGCGCTCGTTGAGGCCAAATGACGCGCGATTCTTGAACTCCGGTCGGGTCGTGGGCAACTCGTCCCTTTGAAGGTTGGTCGCCCCCGGCGCCGCACCCGCCAAGGACGACCGGATTGAGGACGGCGTAGCGGTTACTCGACCAGAAAAGGCATGACGAGCAGCATCGAAGAGAACTCGCAGCCGAGAATCGCAGCTTCCCGGAGAGCCGGACCGCTCACCATCGCCAGCTTAAAGTCTTTCTGACAGCCGAATCACTATAAAAATCGGCTTCCACATTCGCTTCCGCAGTCCCGAACTAATGCTTTTGCCAGCCTGCCTGTCGGATCGATTGTGCACGCGGCTCTCGTGAAAAGGGGTACGACTTTGGCTACTCTCCTCGCCGACATCCGCCAGGCCGTTCGCATGTTCTGGAAGAGTCCCGCCTTCACACTCGCGGTCCTGGGCGCGTTGGCTCTGGGCATTGGCGCCGATATCGCCATTTTTTCCGTCGTCAACGCCGCGCTGCTCAAGCCGCTCACCTATCCCGATCCCGATCGCATCGTTCAGTTCCTGAATACTTCGCGGGATGGCGAATTTCCGGGAGCTTCGGCCACCAAGTTCCACGTCTGGCAGGCGCAGACCAGCGTGGTGCAGGATGTGGCTGCGTATGACTTTGGCGGCAAGGGCCTGAACCTTACCGGCACGGTTCCGGAGCAGATCCACGGCGTCCATGTGAGCGAAGCGTACTTCCGTCTCTTTGGCGCGCCCATGTTTCTGGGCCGCACCTTCACGCCGCAAGAGGACATACCGCACGGCGGCAATCTCGTGGTTCTCAGCTACGGTTTCTGGAAACGCAAGTTTGGCGGCGACCCCGGCATCGTGGGTCGCACGCTCTCGCTCAGCGGCGAGCCGTACACCATCCTTGGCGTCACCAACCAGGATTTCGTAACCGATCCCGAGGCCGATGTCTGGCTCCCATTCCAGTTCCCGCCCAACTCCACGGACCAGGCACACTACTTTACGGCTGCGGGGCGGTTGAAGCCCGGGGTTTCGCTCGAGCAGGCCAAGGCCCAGATGAAGCTCGCCTATGGCGAGTTCAAGCGGCTCTATCCCGACGCCGATCCCAAGAGCGGCTTCAGCGTGAAACCCCTGAAGGACGCCATCGTCGGGGATATGCGCAAGTCGCTGCTGGTTCTGATTGGCGCGGTCAGCTTCGTGCTTTTGATTGCGTGTGCCAACGTGGCCAACCTGCTGATGGTTCGGGCCGCCGGCCGCAAACGCGAGTTCGCCATCCGCGCCGCGCTGGGCGCACGCCGCACGCCCATGATTGTGCAGCTTCTGACGGAAAGCATTTTGCTGGCGCTCGTAGGTGGAGCGCTCGGCCTCGGCCTGGGGTTTGCGGGGGTTCGCTGGCTGCTCTCCATCAGCCCCGGAGGCATACCCCGCATTGGGGAAGACGGCGCCGGCGTCACAATCGACTGGCGCGTTGCCCTGTTCACCATCGCCGTGTCCATCGTCACCGGCATCCTTTTCGGCCTCATGCCGGCCTTTGGCGCTTCGCGTCCGGACCTGGCGGCCACCATGAACGAAGGCGGTAGCCGCAGCGGCTTTGGCTTGCGGCAGAGCAAGGCGCGCTCGCTGCTAATTGTTGGCGAAGTAGGCCTTGCGCTCGTGCTGCTGGTAGGCGCAGCTTTGCTGATCCGCACCTTCATCGCGCTGCATCGGGTGCAGCCCGGGTTCGACGCCCACAACGTCATCACGATGGAGATGGCGCTCAACGGCCCGAGGTACGAAAAGACGGCTGGAGTGGCGCAGCTTATCCACGAGAGCCGCGACCGTATCCGCGCGATTCCCGGCGTCGAAGAGGTCGCCGTCAGCAACACGCTGCCTCTCGATGGCGGGTTTGGTCTCCCATTCATCGTTGTCGGCCGCCCGCTCAAAGACGGCCCGTATCACGGAGGAGGCGAATGGAAGGCCACCTCGCCTGGGTACTTCGCCGCGCTGCACATTCCCATCGTCCGCGGCCGCGACTTCACCGTGAACGACGTGGCCGGCGCTCCACCCGTGGTCCTGATCAGCGAGGCCTTTGTCAAAAAGAACTGGAAAAAGGATGAAGATCCGGTCGGCCAGCAACTGCTGATCGGAAAGGGAGTGGGTCCCGAATTCGAAGAGCCCGCCCGGACCATCATCGGCATTGTGGGCGATGTGCACGACGGGGCTCTCGATGAGCCGGTTAGCGAGGTGATGATCATCCCTCTTGCCCAGATGGCGGACGGCGTCATGGCGCTCAATTCGCGCATCGGCCCGCTGATCTGGGTTGTCCGCACGCGGACCGAGCCGCACCAGGTCATCCCCGCCGTGACGGAGCAGCTGCGCAACGCCAGCGGTGGATTCCCTACCGCCCATATCCGCACCATGGACGAAATCATGATGCGCTCCACCGCGCGTCAGAACTTCAACATGCTCCTTCTGTCGATCTTTGGCTTCTCGGCTCTCGCACTCGCGGCCATCGGCATCTATGGGCTGATGGCTTACAGCGTGACGCAGCGCGTGCGCGAGATCGGGATTCGCATGGCACTGGGGGCCGACCGGCGCCACATCCGCCGGATGGTGGTGTGGCAGGGCATGCGCCTGGCGCTTGCCGGAGTCGTCCTCGGCACCGGAGCTGCATTCGGGCTCACGCGCCTGATTGCCAGTTCTCTTTATGGCGTGAAAAGCTGGGACCCTGCCGTCTTTATCACAGTTCCCATCGTCCTCAGCGCTGTGGCGCTCGCGGCCACCTGGTTGCCGGCTGTGCGAGCCTCAAAACTCGACCCAATGAAGGCACTCCGCATCGATTAGCGTGCGGCAATCTTGTCTCCACCCGCGCTCTTGTCCAATTAACGCCGCAAGCAAAAATGATTGTCCGCCATCATGCAGGCACGACTACTGCTTCGCTGCGCTCTTGCCATGCGCATCATCAGCGAGCGCGAATTCTCCTTCGAGTAGTAGCCCAGCTTAGCCTACATTGGATGGAATGTCGCCGATACTTCAGGAACCCAAGTCTAGTAAAGCGGCTCGGGGCGAAAGCATGGCAAAGCAAAGAATGGGGGGGGACTCGACCGGAACGCTTGGGCATGTCAAACACAGCGACAGAAGGAGACGAGGAGCCTACGCGTAATTACTCATTCGTTGCCGCGCGGATCAGCCTGAACTTGTGCTTCTCCCCCTGATCGTCCAGAATCACGAACCACTGGCCGTCGCGATAGAACTTCAGCTGGTCGTGGACGGTCTGGTTCTGGACAAGGACGATGAAGTGATGCCAGTCCGGGCTGCGTGTGACCTCCTGCCACACGTAGCTGTGTGCACCTGTGATTACGGCCACTGTGTTTGAATCAGAGGTAAGTTTCTGAGAGATGACGGTGGCAGTTTCCCATTGGTGAGACTGTTCGGCCATCACAGCAGCACACGTGGCTAATAGGACGGGACCGAGTACAACCTGGACAAGACCGCGATTCATATTGGCACCTCCTCAAACGCCATTCATTCGAGTCAGTCACCGATCTAAGACAAGAGTAATCACAGGGCGCATCTAGTGCAACGATCTCCCCGTTTTGCCAGCCGCGAGAGCTTTCCGACTCTCGTTCCGTACTCCGAGGGGCGGATGGTGGCCGATGGGGAAACTTCGCCGGGAATCCGGCCCAAGCACCGGCGAAACTCCAGCAAAGGTGCGAGTCGGCGGTGGGCAGATTCAAAGTCCGAGATGGCGACATTCAAGCGCCTACGAGCTGAGGTTCAATGGTCCTGCAAATATTCGATCGCACGACGAGCGATCTCAGCGCGGGCTTGCCATTCCGTGAATCGACGAGGGCCAACGTCAATGATTTCGGGGAACGCAAGCTTTGGCCTCAGCCAGGTGTACCACCAATGATCTAAATTCATCGACGTGATTCGGGAACTCTCTCTCAGCAATAGCTGAAAATCTGCCAAGTCAAAGCCGGATGGTATGTCCGGACGTGGCTTTTGTAATTGACGCCGTAAAATCCTCAGCCGTCGTTCCCCAGAGCCCCCGAGCCAGGGAGTGACAGCGACCGAGTTGGGCCGTCAGCTGTACGGCGTCGGTTGTCCCGAATGGTTGAAGTTTTCTGAACGAACCAAACTCATCTTTATCCATGAATGTGCTTCTCCTAGTTCAGAAAAACCCTGCCCAATTACTGTCGGAAACAATTGTATCCGGAGACAAGAAACTTCGAACTACGCCCGACAGCTAAACGAGCCGATGGGTACCATAGCGGTTCGGGTGTGTGGTGGCCAATAGGGAGGTCTCGAGCAGCCTCCGCTGCCAGGGCCGTCGAGCCAGCCAGGCGGGCGCAGGGCGAAAACACGCAAAGTGAAGCATCGGCGGTAATCCAGGCGTTACTCTCAAATATTCACCTGAAGGGCGAATCTGAACCGCAGCTCAGCACCAGGTTTCAAGCGATCCCGGATCGAAGATCGTATCGCTGCCTGTCGGGTTCGCTTCCGGATCATTTGATGCTTCGTGTCGACATTGAACGACAAAGAAACGTCCGATACCATAATCAGGACATGTCGACTTCGCAAATTAAATGGGAAGTGAGTTTGTGAGAATTGGGAGAGCTATGGTGGGAGGCCTTGTCCTAGCCATCCTCTCCTTCTCGCATGTACAATCCGCACCCAGTCAAGCCGACCCTCGGCGCCCAATCGCAACGGAGCGCGAATCTGCGATAACTCCCACCAGCACCGAACGCGAAGGACTTATTCATCTTGACGTCACAGTGACAGACCAAGCGGCAGAGCCGGTTTCTGGGCTCACTTCGACCGGATTTACGCTCCTGGACAATGGTGTAGCAACGAAAATGATGTCCTTTCGTGCATCGGAGCATGCGCGAGATGATTATGAGCGACTTACCGAAGTAGTGTTGGTTCTGGACGAGGTCAATCTTTCACCTGTGCAGTTCGAACTGGCGAAACGCGAGACAGTGAAGTTCCTCAGACAGAATGGCGGACGTCTTGTAACGCCGATATCTGTCTATTGGTTCGCGCCCGACGGACTATATGCCACGGCTAGACCTACGAATGACGGCAGCGCTTTGGCTAACGATGTTGCCCACCACCGCCCTCCGCGCCTGATTTGGCCGATTCCTCCGATTCATGACCGCTACATGACACCGGCACGCCTGAGAGGTTACTTGTGGGACAAGGCGCTACGAACGCTTTATTCCATCACCGTTGAGCGCAGAGACAAACCAGGCCGAAAGCTTGTAGTGTGGATGGGTTTCGGTTGGCCAGTCACGGAGCGGTTTGAGCACATCGAAACTACCTTCGACTATATAGTGGAGCTTTCAACTCGAATGCGCGAGGCCCGAATCGTGCTGTATCAAATCACGGATTGGTCGGACCCGGAGAATTTTAACTTTGACTATCCGAATTTTACTTCAGGAATTCACGGCGAGTCGGAACTGAAGACGCCATCGTACCAGCGAGAGCCATCTGCTCCTCTTGCACTTCAAGTGCTTACCATTCAGAGCGGGGGGCAGGTATTGGATAAGTCGCCGGACATCGTCCGCGGATTAGAGAATTGTGTTCGGGATGCGAGCAGATTTTACACTGTGTCCTTTGACCCTCCGCATGCAGAACAGCCAGACGAAAACCACGACCTAAAGGTGCAACTTGGGACCTCTGGATCGTCGGCTCGCACCACCTCCGGCTATTACGATCAGCCCGTGTTCTACGATCAACCTTATGTTCCTGTCAGACGGGTTAGCGTTCGTGAATTGGGCCAGATCCTGGCTGAAGCAAACGGGCAGAGTGAGGATAAGCTGGCCGAGCACCTGAACAGCGTTGAATTGACCGAGCGGCTAAGAAATAGCCTTCTGTCACTCTGGGAAGATCGTTTACGAGGCAAGAACTCGAAGGCAGCCCTGGTTCGTCTGGCCGACGCATCTGTTTTTCTTAGTCCCCCTGCGGATGAGATCCTTTCCAATGTGGCACCTGATCGCGGTCAGCAGCGCGATATGTTATCGCGAACAGGGAAGTATGTTGATGATGTGCTCCTTAAACTGCCGGACTTCTTCGCTACCCGAACCACGATTCAATTTCAACAGCGGTCGCCGAAGGAAACAGATACTTGGAAGACTGCACTCGCTGACCAGTCATTGCATGAAGCCGTAACCGAGAAAACGACGCTTCGGTACCGCAATGGCCATGAGGAATGGGATACTCAGGAGAAGACTGGCAGTCGCGGCGCAAAGCTAAAGGATCTCAGCTTCATCGGTATCTTCGGCCCGATCCTTAATTCGGTGCTTGCGGACGCCGCCCGTGCCGATAGCACGCTCACGTGGAGCGGCTGGGAACGCGGAGACCAGGGACAAGAAGCTGTCTTTCACTACTCCGTACAGGGTACGAATCCATCGTATGCAGTGGTGGATTGCTGCCTCCGGGGTGGGACAGTTTTCCGTGCAAAGCCCGAATACCACGGTGAATTAGCAATCGACCCGGATACAGGCGCGGTTCTCCGCCTAACGATACAGTCGGAGCCGGGATGGATTGTGGAGCCCGACCTGCAGCCGGTACGGCCTGTGAAGGCAACAAGCATGATGGTCGAGTATGGCCCGGTCGAGATAGGCGGGCACAAATACATATGTCCTTATCGTAGCGTTGTCATGATGCGGAGCCGGCCGGTAAGACCTCTTGTTTTTTGGGATCAGAAATTCGAGATTTACGCACCTTACGAAACGCTGCTCGACGACGTTGCATACACGGATTACCACAAGTTTGGATCCGAATCTCGCATTCTTCCCAGCCTCGAGGTTCCACCGAATTAGGAGTTCCTAAATCTACCACTCGGTCACTTAAGCACCGGGCCCAAATCCTGACGCTTCCTCATAACGGTCGCACCTTGTTCCGAATCTTACCGGTCGGGTAGTGGCCATTACCGGCCAATCACTGCCCATTTTTATGTGGTGTAGAATATTGTGATTTTCGGTGCCGATCCTGCCTTTTTTCTGCTGAGGCGACCATGCGCTCTCCAGGGGAAATCCAGTTGGCTAATCAAGGGCCTGACGGTCGTGCCTCAACAATGCACGACTGTCAGGCCGTCCGACTCCGATTTCGTCCTCCAGACGGCCACCTGGCACTCATAAACTGCCGATCGGCTACTAAGTCGGACCTCGAATCCCACCATCTGAAGTAAGAAGCCCAGCTGAAGAATAATAACTCTACTTTTCTTTCAGACGACTCTCAATTGCTCCGCAAAAACTGAGGTTCAATGAAATTGGCCGGTAAAGACGGCCAATGGGGAACCTTCGAGTGAGCCGGATCACCGGCAGCTATCCAGGCCCACCAGGCCCCAGCGCCCGGAAAGGCGGAAAGGCGAAGGTTTTTCAAAGTGAAGTATCGGCGGTACTCCCGCTTGGACCCCTCAGGCCTGTCATCCCTGGGTGAAGGGAAGGACCGAATCGTGTTTATGGTCTTCATTGGCTATCCGGGGGAAGAGAATACCTCCCTGCCAGAGAGCCGTCTAAATGACAAGCAGTCCCGTATCCAGTGGGCTGCTTGCTCCCCGCGTAGCCGACCGCAGGACGCCAGTTGGAGACTTGGAGATGCGAAACACTTTCCGGATCGTTTGTCTCTCTTCGGTGTTGGTCTTTATCGCTGATGCGCAACAGGGACCTCCTCTAATGAAGGAAGAGCCGGTCCTTCTGCCTCCTGAAGAGCGCCAAGTGCGAAGAATCACGATCATTGCGAACGATCTTCCTTCATCTGCCACGAAGAAAATCGGCAATGCGATCCAGGCGAAAACATGCTTTCCCGAGGTGATACAGGAGCGGGTTCGGCGAGGGCTTCGAGACTTAGGCTACGAGGAGCCGCGCGTCGATGAGCCGCAGTTTGCGTTGATAAAGGGGCCTCTGGCGTTCACTGTTTGCGATGTTTCTGTCCATGCTTCTCCGGGTGTGCAATACCGCCTCGGCACGATCCAGTTTGAGGGAAACACCGCGATCGCCGGAGAACTCCTTAGGCATGCATTTGCCATCGAAACAGGCGGTCTTTTCAATGCGACTGCCATAAACGGAGGCCTTGACGGTATCAAGAAGCTGTACCTGTGCAGGGGCTACATCAATATGGGCGCGATTCCGAAATTGGAGTTTGACAGATTCCGGCACACAATCGCGATGATCGTGGATATCGATGAGGGGAAGGCGTGGGATTTTGGGCGCCTGCTTCTCGAAGGACCAGAGCCCTACGCCGGATTAGGAAACGCTCTGATTGCGTCTTGGTCGCTCGAAGGAAAACGTTACAACCCAGAGCTGCTTTCTAACTGGATAAACGTGAATGCTCCATTTGTCCGCGAACGAGATGGCGAACTTTGGCAATGTACGAAAACACGATTCGATTTCGTGACTGAGCGCGTTGACATCGTGTTGGAGTTGCCATGGCCGGACCCGCCAAGGAATTAAGGTTCACCACCACTTCTATTCGCAACGCATTAGTGGTCCGGCTGGATTCCGAGTGAATTGTGGACCACTCTTCCTTTTCCATCCTTTCGCCCGGAGACCTGCCTCGCATTTCGGACGGTCACCAGTGCCCGGAAAGAGTGAAGACCGCGCTGAGCCAAATGAAGGATGAATCATGGTGCGGTGGACACTGGGAGGCCACCGACCATGAAGCGTAAACTGCATCACCGCGCGAAGGGAAAGAGAGCCAGAACAATTCTTCGTCTGCCGGATCTGGAACACGCAAAGACCGCAGTGCTAAACAGCTTGACGAACTTTGATTCGCAGCGGGGATATAGGCACGCCATCGACGAATTCGTTGATTGGTACTGCTCCGAGCCGCGCCTGGCGTTCAACCGGACTGTGGTAATGCGCTATAGAAGCTACCTGGAGATGCGGCAATTGGCACCCGGCACCATCAATCTTCGTCTCGGTGCGGTGCGACGACTGGCATACGAGGCCGCCGATTGCGGCTTGCTCAGCGCCGATCTTGCCGCCGGGATTCGCCGCGTCAAGGGCGTTAAGAATCTGGGGGTACGACTGGGAAACTGGCTGACCGCCGACCAAGCCCATGCACTCTGGCAGATCCCCAATGAGGAACGACTGATTGGGAAGCGCAACCGGGCAATGCTCTGCCTTTTACTTGCCTGCGGTCTTCGGAGGCATGAGGTGGTTGGGCTGAGGGTGGACGATCTGCAGAGGAGAGAAGAACACTGGGCCATCGTTGACATGGTTGGCAAGGCCGGTCACGTCCGGACCGTTCCGATACCCGATTGGGTTCGGAAGGAGCTGGATAACTGGCTGACAGCCGCCGGCATCGAACGCGGGATGATTTTCCGCCGAGTAAGCAAGATGGGAAAGCCATTTCCTGAGCCGTTGAGCGCCAAGGCCGTCTGGCACATCGTGAAGGATTCGGCACGCCGGATCGGCGTGGCAAGGCTGGCTCCGCACGACCTACGTCGCTATGCCGTATCCCGGATTATGCCGAATCACGCGATCTGAGTAGCGCAGGTACGCCTTTTGGGTCCCTCGCCATGCGGCATAATCCCAATGCCAAAACGAACCCTGCGACGCTTGAGAGCATGCGAACAATCATCGATCTCCAAGCTCCTTGAGCGTCTCCGAGCCTTCGATGCCGACCCAACGATAAGTTTCTCCAGTGTGAGGTGCGCCGATAATGCCGAAGCGCTTACCCCTGCGATCCAGGAATGACCGCAAAATTCCGGGGCCTGAGGTTTCGATTCGGCATAATCCGGAATTCGGCATAGCGGCGCACATGCCGCATGCGGCATGTGAGGAGCAGTTGCGCGAAGCTCTGTCAGGCAGCGGGAGGAGAACTGCAACAGATTCAGATGCTGTTGGGTCATGTTTCCATTCAGACACCGGAGCGCTACCTTGGCTCGAATCAGCGGATCCGGTTTGCAGTCAACGATCGCATCGGCATTGAGCCCAAAACGCTCGATTCGACGGCCATCAGCTAGAATCGACGGCAATGAAACACCTTACCAGGTTGGCGGAGCGATCGGTGCTATGAATCCACTCGCCCACCGCCGCCGGAGCTACAGGAGTCCTGACCGTCAAAGCTGAGAGGCTTCGGGGTCCGGCCTTCTTGGCGCAAGCGAGTTTTTGGTCCCTCATGGGCCTGTCCCCACCAGAGCCGGGTTGGGGAAGTATCGGCCACAATAGTCCCGGAGCTCGGAAGAAGGATGATTCACACAAGACTCATCCCGTCGCAATGCATCTTGTCACCTTTCTATCTGGTGCTAGCATCTTTCGTTATGGGAAAGCTGCTCCCTCTCGCTGGTGTTGTATTTCTGTCGGCTGTCGCTGCGCAGGGTCAAGGTCAATCCCCCAACAAAGGAGTGATCTACGGAACAGTTGTTGCCCTGAATGGAACACCCGCGAAGGGGCTGACGCTGAGTGCCATGCCTTTGGGGGTCACACTTGGCATGGCTCTTCCATGGACAAAGACGAACGAGGCCGGCGTCTATCGTTTTGAGCACCTTCCGTTAGGCAGGTACACGGTGTATGCCGAAGACAAAGAGGCGGGGTACTCAATTTTCAGCACTGGTGCAGGAGGCATGGGTCATCCTTCTGAGGTCGAGCTTACCGCTGGACATCCTGAGGCAGAATTCAATCTCCACCTGCCGCCACCGGCTGGCTTCCTGCTCTTCCATCTCACAAATCGAAGTACGGGCGCTCCAATCTCCGGGATCGAGGTGACAGTGATGTCAGCGGAGAACCCCTCCGGGCCGATCTTTAGCGGAGGCCAATCTTCGAGCGAGCCTGTCCTCGTACCCTCAGACAAGAATCTGCTGTTGCATGTGACGTCCTGGGGTTTCCGTGAATGGAACCAGAGCGTCGGCAATGGGAGACTAGTCCGGATCGCACCTGGGGATCGTCTGACGCTGGATGTGCAACTCCAACCCGCCAACTCGCTGCGCGAACGCATACCAGATGCCGATCCAAAGAAATACCAGGGCATTCGCGATGGAAAGGACTGGAGGAATCCCTGTTTGATTGTCCGAGCCGACGGGGTAGTCATCTCCGGAAGGAACAATGAGGGAAATCCGATCCCTGTGAAAGCAGTTGGGGCAGCATTGGAAGACCTGCCGGATTCAGCATGGCCCTACGGATCGGTCGTGGCGGTCCAGGACTACCGCATCGCGGCCTCGGAACCCGAACGATCCCGGATTGAGGCCAATCAAATGTTGCTCGAGCCGCTTCTCGGTGAGCTTGGCGTCATCGCAGGCTTCCGGCCTCCAGCCTGTGCGCCGCCCAGTGACCAAACCCAGCCTTGAATTGTGAGTTGGGGGCCAATCACCGCCCACACGTACATGACCTTGGGGTCATGTACGCATCGCCCACTACTCGACAGCGATTGGGATCTCCTCTTTCCAGATGACCGGTTGCAGTACGTCCTGATAAAACCAATTCTGTGAATTTCCGTTGCAAATTTTCGCGGGACAAACGATTCGAGGGGATACCTGATCAATTGAAACCCCGGATTCTGTCGGGATTTGGAAAACCACTTGCCGATACAATCCTATCCTCAGCCAGGCATCAACAATTTGTTGCGCCTTCTGTGATCCTTCACCAGGGAGATGCCGCCGAACAATTCTTTCTACTCACAAGTGGCCAGGGCGCACACTTCGTCATAACAAGTGAGGGTCGCAAAGTACCTCTACATTGGCTCACTGCCGGACAGATCTTTGGTGGAGCGACGCTGCTGTCCGTACCATCCCATTTCCTTGCCGGCACAGAAATCCAGACTGATAGCTGTGCTTTGGTCTGGGACCGGCAAACGATCAGGGCATTAGCATCCGAGTTTCCTCTCTTGATCGACAACGCACTATCCATCGCTGTCACCGAACATCTCGCGTTGTTGACCGCGGCGCAAGTTTCCCTTAGTACCGAGGATGCTGCTGGCCGCATCGTACGACTGTTGACCAGTCTTGCCTGTGGTATTGGGCGGAATGGCCCGGAAGGCGTTGAGATTCAAATCAGTAACGAAGATCTTGCAGCGGGAGCGAACGTGACGCCATCTACTCTTAGCCGTTCGTTCGCCAAATGGCAGCACGATGGCGTCCTGACGAAGGGTCGAGGCAGGGTGGTCATACGCAAACCAGAACTCCTGCTTTCTTCCTTCTAAAAGCTTGTATTGCGATTCAGCCTTCACCTATCGCGATATAGCTGTGGGACTCCTTATCCGGCTGCAAAAGAGGGAAACTCTCCCGGCAGAGACCAAACCCGAGAGGGTTCAAGGAAACTTTTCTCGAGCCGGTTTATAACTTGACCCTGAAGCCGAAGGACAGCTGCGGGTAGACCTTGATCGGAGCTAAATCCCTGTTGAGCGTTGCCTGTTCTGTGGCGATCCGCGCTTGCAGCACCTTGTCGCTTGCTGCGCTGTCGCAGGAATAATTTACCGCGCCAGCATTGGGATCGTAGTTAGGGCTACAGACGTTGCCGGACAGGCCGAGCTTGGCTTTGGGCAATCCTCGGTGCGCCACGAAACGCGAGCCGCAACATCGCCGCCGCCGCCGAGCATGGAGAACTTTCCGGCCGCTCCGAACCTAGCTTTGCTTGCTCTGGCTTGGGCGAGCGTGAGTACGCCAACTCGCATGGTGAGTGGCGAGAAAATCCCTTTCATGGTCTTGAACGGCTCCTCGTAGTTGCGCTGCTTGAGTTGCAATTTAAGCATCAGAAGTAAGACTTAGATTAACTTAGAACAATCTGCAATCTAATTTGAACGTTGAGTGACCTAGAACAATTAATTGAATGACCTAGAACAATTAATTGAGTGATGTGGAGCAAGGTTAGGAGCAAGGTTAATGGGAAGTCGATTGGCTATTGAAGTTCAACCAAAGGAGCGGGGCAAGGAATGAGCAAGCGCAAGGGAGGGGATGTACCCCCTTAGTTAACTAGAGTATCTTGACCCTTAACTGGAGCGTCTTGACCTTACACGGAATTTTTAATACTCTTGGTCATCTTTCAAAGGCTAGCTCCCCCCACGAGCCGAAAGAACGGAGCTCACTCACTTGAAATTCAGCCACTTGAAACTCAGCACGGTCTTGCTGTGTCTACTTCTAGGTCTCTCGTCGCAGGTTCCAGCATTCGCCAAGAGCCTCCTACCCTTGATCTCAAGTACCACAATCGCCTACTCCACCAACCAAGTCACGATCAACGGAGCGAACTTTGGATCTCATCCATCCGTTTTCATCGGGACGGCGAGTGCGACCGTAGTATCGGTGAACTCGTCTCAAACGCAGATTGTCGCTACTTTGCCGTCCGGGCTGACTCCGGGCAGTTATCTACTCACGGTTATTTCCACGAGTCAGTCAGTCTCATTTCTCGTGACCTATGGCGCTGTCGGGCCGCAGGGACCGATGGGTCTTCCCGGCGTACAGGGGCCAGCAGGGCCTATAGGTCCGCAAGGATTGACTGGTCAAATGGGTCTCGCCGGGCCACAAGGACCAACCGGACCTGCTGGATCAACTGGTGCAGTTGGACCCCCTGGACCTGCCGGGCCTGTAGGTGCAACAGGAGCGACTGGTGCTATCGGGCCAGCGGGGCCACAAGGTCCGGAGGGAGCGTCCGGTGCGGTCGGACCCATCGGCCCTGCTGGACCAGCCGGTACTGCCGGAGCAATCGGACCCCAAGGGCCAGCGGGCACCGGGTTCAACTTCAAAAATGCATTCGATCCATCGGCAGCTTATGCGGCAAATGACGTTGTGACGTACAACGGTTCCACCTATGGGGCGATCGCGCCAAGTCAGGGTCCAGGCAATGCAACGCCAGACGTGAATCTGGCGGCGTGGAGTCTGATAGCGCAGGCGGGTGCGACCGGCCCAGCCGGCGCACAAGGACCGATGGGATTTCCAGGACCCGCAGGACCCGCTGGAGCAAATGGCGCAGTGGGACCAGTTGGACCAATAGGACCAGTAGGCGCAACCGGTGTGACCGGTGCCGCCGGAGCAATCGGACCACCGGGACCACAAGGACCTACGGGCGCCGTGGGAGCAACCGGTGCAGGCGGACCTACCGGACCCGCTGGACCTCAGGGACCAGCAGGGCTTACGGGAGCTGCGGGAGTCATACAAGCCATAGTTCCTATGACAGGTATCATCGGCGGGGGATCGGCTACTAATGTTCAAATCGGCCTGGACACTGCCTTCACGGATCAACGATACAGCTCCGCATACCGAATTAACGGAGCTGGTGCCTTCAGGACTCTTGTGACCAATGCCGCGTACGCGACCTTGGCGACCCTGTCTCTACCCCCTGGCAGTTACTTAGTTAAAGGCAAAGTCAGCGCGGCAAACAACCTTAGTACAAACAACCCGCTTTTCCAATGCGTGCTGTGGAATGGAACGAACACTGCCAACAACTCCGTCGTTCCGTTGGACTCAAGCGAGTTCTACATCGCAAGCGGCAACCCGGCCTGGAACATTACCTTGCCGCTCGAGAGTGACGTTTCCTTGCCGAGCGGCGGTTCGATCACTCTCCAGTGTAACGCCAACGTAATTTCCGGAAGCGGTGCTCCGAACGTCAATGCGTTTTACTGGCAACTGCAAGCCGTTCCAGTAGTTCAGCTTAACTGAACGGATCATGTGAACATGGTCGGTGGTAGAAGAAGATGCTAGCACACAAACACGAAGGCCCCCGCTCTTATGGGGGCCTTATGTTACGGGCCGAGTCCTCCACCCGTGATTGGTCCGTCTTACACGTATTTCGGCGTATTTAGGCAGTCTCTGACGGGGACTATCACCGCCGACTCTGACCTTTGAAAAACCTTCGCTTTTCCGGGCGCGGCGGGCGCAGCCCGGCTGTCGGGTCGTGATTTACCCTGCTCGTCGCGTCTCTCCTCACGCCTCCGCTGAGTGCAGCGATCGCAACCTACATGCCTAAGCGCTAAACGGCGCGATCGGGTAGGAGGCGGGATTACTCCCGCCGTCCTCCCACACCACGCGGACGTGCCGTTCGGCATCCGGCGGTTCATGAAACAGACTGGAAGCGTCGTTGTGTATCCAGCAACGAAACCAACCCCATGCAGTCGAACCAGTTCTTGGGATAGGCTTGGTTCATATGCGAGGCACCGCCGTTCCACCATGGGCCTCGCCCGTTGGTGGCCGACTTCCACGCCCGAACTTTATCTATCCCAGCTTTCATCAGATTTCGCACTCGTGTATAGACCCGCTTCCATTGCCGCCACAGCAGACTCCGCAGTTTGTGCCGCAGCCAGCCATCGAGTTCCTCCAACACGTTCTTTACTTCGGTGAGCCGGAAGTAGGCCATCCAGCCCCTCAGGACGGGATTGAGCCCCTTGATGACCTGCTGCATGCTCTGCCCGCGGCCTCGCCGTAGCGCGAGACGGATCTTCTCCCTCAGGCGCTCACGACTCTGCGATGCGATCTTGAGTTTCGGCTTCCTGTGCCACGTCATGCTGTAGCCCAGGAACTTCCGCTCCCACGGTCGCGCCACTGCGCTCTTGGCCGCATTGACCTTCAGCTTCAGCCTTTGCTCCAGAAACGCCGTGATCGACTGCCTCACCCTCTGCCCGGCCCGCTCGCTTTTGACATAGATGTTGCAGTCGTCTGCGTAGCGGCAGAAACCATGCCCGCGTCGTTCCAGTTCGCGATCCAGATCGTCCAGCAGGATATTCGATAGCAGCGGTGAAAGAGGACTGCCCTGCGGCGTCCCTTCGCTCCGTGCACTCGCTATCCCGCCTTCCATCAGTCCCGCTTCCAGATAGCGCCGGATCAGCTTCAACACCCCGGGGTCTTTCACCTTGCGCCCCACTCGCGCCATAAGCACATCGTGGTTCACTCGGTCGAAAAATTTCTCCAAGTCGAGATCTACGGTCCATCGCCGACCTTCGGCAACATACCCTCGTGCGGCATTCACCGCCTGATGGGCGTTGCGTCCGGGGCGAAAACCGTAGCTCGATTCAGAGAACCCGGGATCGAACAGAGGTTGCAGTATCTGATGAAGTGCCTGTTGGATCAGCCGATCCAGCGCACAAGGAATGCCCAGGATGCGGACCCCGCCTTGCGGCTTTGGTATCTCCACCTTGCGCACTGCCTGAGGCATGTATTCGCCCCCCAACAGAGACTGTTTTATCTTCGGCCAGTGCGCCACAAGCCAGGGCTTCAACTCCAGAACCGTGAGCCCATCGACTCCCGGTGCTCCTTTGTTTTCCACCACCCGCTGGTAGGCGCGCATCATGTTGCTGCGTTCCAGCGCAGCTTCCAAAAGTCCCTGCGCTGCTTCCGGTTTCGTTTCTCCACCAGTCGCCGTACGAGCCTCCGCACCAACCACGGCCCTTGGCAGGTTCCGCCCGTCTACCTCCGCGCTGGCCTTACTTGCGTAAGCTTCTGCTTCTATGGCTCGCATCGAGATCTGCTGTCCTACTCCCGTGTTTCACGTTTGGCCCTTCACCCCGCTCCCGCGAAGCTAATATGGCCGCTGCTGACTTCTGGTGGCTCATCCCGACGCCTCACGACGCCGGTAGCCCGGAGGCAAACCACCAGATCTCCCCGGGTATTACGCACTCACCTTCACGCTTATCTCTGTCGGATCTACGCCGCAGCGTCCGTGCAAGTATCGGGCTTTGCATCGATTGGCCTGCTCACCCCACTGCGTCGCCTCTATCCGCTGGCTGTTCGTCAGAGCAGCGTTTTGCCTCCAGCTTCCTCCGGATCCCACCTCGCGATGGACACCCTTGCTGTTCGGCTAACACTTCCCCTTGCCGGGTGTGTAGAGGACTTACACCTCCTAGTGAGTGCGCCCTGCCGGGCGCACCAAACCAAAGGGCCGC
>Ga0207034_1039_pt1 | contig 25717 bp, 27 predicted proteins | sample Alteio_BWMinCont_36_FD_153269 | JGI IMG/M metagenome (GOLD analysis project Ga0207034, IMG submission 153269) | Enriched cells from forest soil in Barre Woods Harvard Forest LTER site, Petersham, Massachusetts, United States -... | ecosystem: Environmental > Terrestrial > Soil > Temperate forest >...
GGTATCGCGCTTCCAACAAGCGGGCCAGGTTCCGTCCCGACCTGGTTTATTCCGGCAGCATCGAACTCGTGGTTTGGGCCATACCGGCGATGGTCGTGTTCCTGCTGGCCGGTGTTGCCTGGATCGGCGCACATGATCTAGACCCCGCCGCGAAACTCAAGTCCGAGGCCAAGCCCATCCGAGTTGAGGTGGTATCACTCGATTGGAAGTGGCTGTTCATATATCCGGACTTGCACGTGGCCAGCGTCAATCAACTCATGGTGCCCGTGGGCGCGCCAATTGAGTTCGAACTGACCTCCGCGACCGTGATGAATGCCTTCTTCATACCGCAGCTCGGCACCCAGATTTATACGATGCCGGGAATGACCACGCATCTTAATTTGATGGCGGACCACGCCGGGAGCTACCCGGGGTTGTCATCGCATTTCAGCGGCGATGGCTTCTCGGACATGCAGTTCGTGGTGCAAGCGCTGCCGGCGGTGGAATTCGCTGCTTGGCTCGAAAACGCCCGTGGCGGCAGCGCGGTGCTGGATGAAGATGCCTACAACGAATTGGCGAAACCGAGCAAAAAAGTGGCGTCACGAAGCTATGCCGACGTCGATCCCATGATTTACGAATACATCCTGCAGCTGGCGGCGCCGATGGCCGCCGCATCCCCGGAGGCCAACTAAATGGGCAAGCTCACCTGGGCCGCAATCCCGCTCGATAATCCCATTCAGATGGGCGCTTCGGTGTTCGTGATGCTCTTCATTGGATCGATCCTCGCGATCGTGACCTTCAAGGGGTGGTGGAAGTATTTGTGGAGCGAGTGGCTGACGACCACGGACCATAAACACGTGGGCGTGATGTACGTGCTGCTCGCCCTGCTGATGCTGCTGCGCGGATTCATCGACGCCATCATGATGCGATCGCAACTCGCCATCGCCGCGGGCAGCGCCCCAGGCTACCTGCCACCACAGCATTACGACCAGATTTTCTCCGCCCACGGCACGATCATGATTTTTTTCATGGCCATGCCCTTCATGGTGGGCCTCATGAACTTCGTGGTTCCGCTGCAGCTTGGGGTGCGCGATGTCGCCTTCCCGGTGCTGAATGCAGTGAGCTTTTGGCTGACGGCTACCGGCGCTTTACTTGTGAATATGTCCCTGGTGATCGGCGAGTTCGCCCGCACCGGCTGGCTGGCGTATCCGCCTCTATCGGAACTGCAGTTCTCGCCGGGCGTCGGTGTTGATTACTACTTGTGGTCCCTGCAAATTGCGGGCGTTGGAACGCTGCTGTCGGGGATCAATCTGGTCACCACCATTTTGAAATTGCGTGCGCCCGGAATGGGATACATGCGCATGCCGGTGTTTTGCTGGACGGCGCTGGCCTCGAACTTGCTGATCGTGGCTGCCTTTCCGATCCTCACCGCCACACTCGGAATGTTGCTGCTGGATCGCTACGTCGGGGCGCATTTTTTCACGAATGACGGCGGCGGCAATGCCATGTTGTATTTCAATTTGATCTGGGCCTGGGGGCATCCGGAGGTTTACATTCTGATCCTGCCTGCTTTCGGCATTTTCTCCGAAGTCATCGCCACGTTTACCGGCAAGGCTTTATTTGGATATCGCTCGATGGTGATGGCCACCATGGCGATCTGCATTTTGTCCTTCATGGTCTGGCTGCACCACTTCTTCACCATGGGCGCTGGCGCCAATGTAAACGCGTTCTTCGGCATCATGACCATGATCATCGCCATACCGACCGGCGTAAAGGTGTTCAATTGGCTATTTACGCTGTACGGCGGCCGCGTCCGCTTTGAAGTACCCGTGCTCTGGGCGATTGGCTTCATGGTGACTTTCGTCATCGGCGGGCTCACCGGTGTGCTGATGGCCGTGCCGCCCGCGGATTTTGTGCTGCATAACAGTGTATTTCTGGTCGCGCACTTTCATAACGTGATAATCGGCGGCGTGCTGTTCGGTGCCATGGCGGGCTACAACTATTGGTTCCCGAAGGTATTTGGTTTCACGCTCGACAAACGCCTGGGACACTTAAGCTTTTGGTGCTGGCTGATTGGATTCTATGTCGCGTTCATGCCGCTTTACCTTCTGGGGCTTTTTGGCATGACGCGTCGCATGCAGCACTACGCGAATACCGCGTGGCAGCCCTATCTGATCGTCGCGGAGGCAGGAGCGATTCTGATTCTCTGCGGGATTCTCGCTACCATCGCGCAACTGGTCGTCAGCATTCGTTCGCGCGCGAGCCGTCGGGACCTGACCGGCGATCCCTGGGATGGAAGGACGCTTGAGTGGTCCACGACTTCGCCTCCGCCGCGTTACAACTTCGCGGTCATGCCGCGCGTCGAGTCGCAGGATGCCTTTGCCTATATGAAGGCGAAGGGCACCGCAGGCGTGATTGCTGAAGAATATGAGTCGATTGAACTGCCTGGCAACAGTCCCAACGGATTCGTCACCGCCTTTTTCGCAGTGATCACGGGCTTCGCGCTCATTTGGCATATCTCGTGGATGGCGATACTGGGAATTATCTGCGCGTTGCTGACTTTGCTGGCGTTCGGCTGGATGGAGCGAGTCAATGTGGAAATCTCGGGTGAAGAGCTTGCCAGGGATGCTCGCGCCCGCATGGCAAAGGTGGAACCCGTATGAGTGCGTCTGCAGCGTCTGAATACATCGGAGTGCCGACACCGCTGGCTGCATTTGGCGGGGACGGTCCGGCGCCGGTGCGCATCGTCGTCGGTTACGGATTTTGGATATTCCTGCTGAGCGACATCATCATGTTCTCGGCAGTGTTCGCCGCGTACGCCGTGCTCTCCGGGCAAACCGACGGTGGACCTACGGGTCACAGCCTGTTCGAATTGAAGCATGTCGCGATCGAAACCCTGTGTCTGCTTTTCTCGAGCTACACATGCGGACTGGGTTCGCTGTTCATCGAACGCCGGCGTTTGAAGCTATTCTTCATCTTGTTTGCTGCGACTTTCGCGCTTGGCGCGATTTTTCTCAGCTTGGAGTTTTCGGAGTTTGCCGGCATGCTGGCGCAAGGTGCCGGCCCCTCGCGCAGCGCATTTCTGTCGTCCTTTTTCAGCTTGGTGGGCCTGCACGGCGCCCACGTGACAGTCGGGCTATTGTGGCTTGCATTCATGATGGCGCAGGTCGCCGCGCAGGGTCCGCGCGATTTCGTCTTGCGCCGTATCCTTTGCTTCAGCCTTTTCTGGCACGCGCTCGACATCATCTGGGTGGCCGTGATGTCCCTGGTCTATTTAATGGGAGCACGTATATGATCGATTCCGTACGACATTCATCGGCAACGGATCTCGCTCCTGGCGACAGACAATCGCAGTCCGCCAGTATTGCTGCGTATACCGTGGGACTGGGGTTTGCGCTGCTGCTCACCGCTGCCTCCTTCATCGTGTCGCAGGCGCATCTTCTATGGGAGCCCGGTCTGGCGGTCGGGCTAGCGGTGCTCGCCATCGCGCAAATGGGCGTGCACTTGGTCTTCTTCCTCCATCTCAACAGCGGCCCTGACAACACCAACAACGTACTCGCGCTGGCATTCGGTATCTTGATCGTAACGCTGGTGGTCAGTGGTTCACTGTGGATCATGGCGAATCTGAATGGCAACATGATACCCCACTCGGTATTGATGGAAATGCAGCGATAGGCGCCGGGAAATGGGGAGAAGGACATCCATGGCAATTCCCGCCGCGCAGATGCGTGACGGGGCGGTCGCCCTCGCGAACGCTCGGGTTGATGTGATCCTATGAGTGCGCGCCAGGTGGCATGGGCGATCGTGCTTGCCGCCGGTGACGGCACGCGGCTCTCAAGCCTAACGACCGACGCGAGCGGCGAAGCCGTACCGAAGCAGTACTGCTCGCTGAACGGAGGTCCCTCGCTTCTGCAGGTAGCCTTACAGCGGGCGCAGCGTATCGTGCCGTGCGAGCGTGTTTGTGCCGTCGTCGCGCGGCAACACGGGCGCCACTGGCCGCGCGTGCTCGGGTCGCTGCCTACGCGCAACGTAATCGTCCAACCGCGCAACTGCGGGACCGCCAACGGCGTGCTGCTGGGGCTGCTCCGTATTCTCGAGCGCGATCCACTCGCGCACATCGTGTTTCTCCCAGCGGATCACTATGTGCACAATGAGGCATCGCTCGCCGATTCCATGCGCACAACCGCGATGTTTACTCGGGATCGCGACGGCCTTACGCTGCTCGGAATCGAGCCCGATGACATCGATGTCGAGCTCGGTTACATCGTCCCGGGGGATCCGCTGGAAGGGGGTATTCGCCGGGTCGAGCGGTTTGTCGAGAAACCGAGCGCCGCATCCGCGCGCGAGCTCATCGCCCGCGGCGCGCTTTGGAACAGTTTCATATTCTGGGCGCGTGCCACGACACTGCTCGCGTTGATTCGCAGCCGGCTGCCGGCAATTGTCGAGGGGATGATGAATGCTCTCGCGCGCGACTGGCGTGGAAACGGAGGCATGTCTGCGCTGAAGGAACTCTACGAACGTCTGCCAGTCGTCGATTTCTCGCGCGCCGTCATGCAAGGCGCCGAATCGGCACTGCGCGTCCATACCGCACCGGCCTGCGGCTGGACGGACCTTGGTACACCACGGCGCGTAGCTCGAACCTTGCAGCGGTTGCAACTGGCTTCCACCATCCAGCGCCCCGAGAGCGCTTTTCCGCTGATCGCGTCTGTCGATCTCGCGGCCCAGTATGCACGCCTTTCATCTGCGAAATCAGCCCCCAGCAGCGAATTGTAATTGCGGGCCTGTCATTCGCCGGTTGGCGTTTCGCGCTTGGGCTTCTGCGCCAACCCGACGAACTGCGATACGACGACGGCTGTATAGAACACTCCAAACATTGCTGCGAACAAGCTTAACGTGGTCGCTGGCGCGCGTACCGGTGTTACGTCCGAATAACCGATCGTCATCATTTGCGTGAAGGCGTAATACGTGAAGAGAGCCAACCGGCCGTGCCAGTCGGGAAGAAGTAAGGCTAACTCGGGATTGATGTTGTAGGCCGAGGGCACCAGCAGGTACGCCAGCGAGTTCGCGTGCGCCCACCCGTGGCCAGCAATGACGTAGCCACAGATTGCGCCAAGCACGTTCTCGGCGCCGGCTGTCGTTGCGCGGAACAGATCCCGCAGGATCACACATACCGCACTCCAGAGAAACAATGACAGCACCACGTGGTCCGCCAGCGATAGCGCCCGATCGAGGCTCGCCGTGGCGAAGTAACGCCCCCAATTGGCCAACAGGGCCGCAAGGAGGAACGCCGCCATGGTGGCGCGCTCGCGCGGGCGTTCGAAAACAATGATCCAGATCGCGACGGTCAGCACCGCACGCAGCGCGTCGGAGCGCAATTGTTCGGCACCCGAGCGGACACTGAATGTTTCAACCGCCAGCACGATCAACAGCAACGCCAGCAGTATGGCGTACTTACGCCGGCTGAGTCCGACCGGTAGTTTGCCTGGCATTCGCCGCCCCTTTGGCCTAGCGCGGGTTTACCGACAAGGCATCACGCAGGGACTGCATCTTCGCGTCGGCTGCGATATAGACAAAACCGCCGGCCAGCCCGAAATTCTTCAGAAATTCCCAAAAATTCTGATTCCACTCGTCGCCATTGAAGGAAAAGCTCCAGAAGTTGTGGAATAGAACGGCCGTGACGATCACATAGAATATGAACAGCAGGGCTGCCTGCCGGCGATAGAAGTTGAGCAGAATGCACACAGGCCCAATCGCCTCAAGCATGCCGCCGAGCACCAAGAGCAGCGCCGCAGGCGCGGGCTGCAGCGGTATCCAGCCATGGGTGGCTTGGGCCATCGCCGCGTGGGGGTCGAAGATCTTTTGCAGCGCACTGAATGGATATAGTAAGACGAGACATAGGCGGGCAATGAAATCAAGGAATTGATGCTGTTGGGTCATAAGTCGCTCCGCTGCAGAAGACAAACTTCGGCCCGGGATCCCTGGCTATTCCTCGATCAGGCGTATCGCGTGGCCATTCGGATCGCGGACCATCAGCGCTTTCTTGAAGCCAAGTTGAGCCTGCGCCTCACGGGGAATCGACACCACGTCCGGGGTGATAAACTGTACGCCTGCATCGCGCAATCTTTCGGTGACCGCCTGGATATCCTTGGTTACCAGCGAGGTCTGCCAATGCCAGAGATCATTAGCCCTGGTGTCGGCGGGCATCGGCCGGCCGCCCGGCGGCGTCTGGTAGCCGAGGAACTCGATGTGGGGAGGCGCCGAGACCGGCATCATCTCCGTTACGCGGCACGTGTCGTTAAACAGATTGTCAAGTACTTCCTGTGTCGCACCGGTGTTGAACGTAAACCCGCCAACCTCGAGCCCAAGCAAGTCCCTGTAAAATGTCACGCCCTTCTCCGTGCTGCCCACGGTCATTGCCGTATGGCTAAGTCCGAGGAACAACTTGTTTGTCGGATTGTGGAAGGATGGCTCTCCTTTGCCAGGCGGGTAGAAAAGCAGCTCCAGATCATGACCTTCCGGATCGTGGAATTTGAGCGCCCTGATGCCGGCGGCCCCGGGATTTGTTTGCGGGATGGTGATTGGATATGCGGAAATCTGCCGGACATTGTTTTCTTGCAAGATCTTGTACGCCGCGTCCATGTCGCTGACGACGATGGCCATATGCTCGAACCACTCATCGTTGCTGTATGAAGGTACGGGGATCGGCCGGCCGGTCGGCGGTGAAACGTACTGGGTGAGTTCAACAGTCTGATCACCCACTTTCAGATGGACGATGCGCATGTTCGCATTGAAAACGCCCTCCATCTTGCCGTACTCGTTGCCAACAACGCGAAAATCCGCCACCTTCTCGAACTGCAGTACTTTCGTGAAGAAGTCTGCCTCTCGGTCAACATCAGCGACCGTGAAGCCGATCATTTTTATCAGCTGCACGTCGCCGGGCAAACGATCGCGCGCGTAGCCCGACGATGCTGCCAGTAGGACCAGCGCGCCGGCAGCCAACAGACTTCGAGACACGCCTACGATCCGCGCGGTCGTCCTTGCGCTCGCGCGGCGCCGTTCAAGTGTGTTCAGCGGGATGCACTTGTCCATGACGGTCCCCTGCAGACCGGGAGTGAATCATTCTGAGTGAGGTTGTCAGTTCGCCCGCGCGCAACTCTCCTCCGTCGAATGTCAATCGCGTTGGAACTCCGACCCGAATGGCGATTCGCACAAGCTCTGGAACGGTACGGACTTTCATTTTCAACATAACCCGTGCGCGGTGTATTTTCACCGTCTTTTCAACGATCCCAAGATCCAGCGCGATCTGTTTGTTCGTCCGGCCACGAACAATCTGGTCCATGATTTCTCGCTGGCGCGGCGTCAGTGTCCCGAGACGCTGTTCCATGTTGAGGCAGATAGCCCGTTTATGACGCGCGGCGAGGTCGAGCTGCAGAGCTTGGTCGATCGCAGCCAAAAGGTGAACTTCGTCGATCGGCTTCGTCAGAAAGTCTACAGCTCCTTGCTTCATCGCTTGCACGCTGGTTTGAATGTCGCCGTGACCCGTGAGGAAGATGATCGGGCGCGTAATTTCCGAGCGATTGAGCAAACGCTGCGCTTCGAGTCCGCTCATTTCTGGCATGCAATTTTCCAACAGCAAACATCCAGGAGCCTCGCTGTCGTGTTCTTCGAAGAAGCGCTCTGCCGATTCGAACGCGCGCACGTGGTAACCTGCGGCGCCCAACAGGCGCGTTAACTCGGCGCGGGTTTCCTCGGCGTCATCCACAACAAATACTGTTTGCGCTGCGCGGACATCCTCGCACCGGCTGTGATGCCGATCCGCGCGGAGTACGCACGTTGCAGTAACCGCTGACATGGAGTATCCACTCGATGGCGAAAAGCCGACGAAATCAGCTTACGCGCGGTGCACCCTGTTGGTGACCCCGAAAAACTACCAGTGTTAAACCCGGAAAATACGGGGCGGTCGCCGTGTCACGGACCGACGATACCGTGTTTAATCGCGAAGTGAATCAGTTCGGCACTACCTTTGACCCCGAGTGACTCCACCATCCGATACTTATGGTCCTCGACTGTCCGGGCCGAGATATGAAGCTCCAACCCGATCTCCTTCGCCGTAAGGCCATCGGCAAGCAAGCGGAGAATCTCGCGCTGCCGCAACGTCAATGTCGCGACCTGATCCGGGCCCTCCGGGGAACCCTGCCTCAGCACCTGCAGCACCTCGCCTGCGAGGGAGGGTGTGATGAATGTGCGCCCTTGCGCCGCCGCGCGCACAGCGAGCACCAGTTCCTCCGGTGCCGAATGTTTGAGCACGAATCCGGCGGCACCCGCTTCGAACGCATGCCGGGCATAAGAAACGTCACGATGCATGGTTAGAAAAATGACACGCACGATGGGATCAAACTTCTTTACCTCCTCCAGTGCCTCGATGCCGTTAAGATGAGGCATGGTGATGTCGGCGACAATCACGTCGGGTTTGAGCGCTTTGGCGGCGGCAACCATCGCGCGGCCGTCCTCTACCACGCCGACGAGGTCGAATTCGGCAACCAGCAGGCTCTTTAAGCCCTCTGCCACGATCCGGTGATCATCCGCAAGTAGAACGCGCACGCGGCTCACGGTGCCGCCTTTGGGGTGGGAACCCACGCCGCGACCGTGGTGCCCGCACCGTGAGCGCTATGGACACCGAGCGTCCCGCCCAACAAGCGAATCGGTTCCCGCATCAAGAGGAGACCCCTGGGGATAAATAGCGGTGGTTCTGGCCCAAAATATGCAACCTTCAAGGAGCCCGGCGGCCTGGAAATCCAGTCGATTCCGGGCCAGCGAAGCGATATTCCTCGCTTATAGCCCTCCGGGGCCTTTTCGACTTTAAGACAGGACTATCGGCTCATCCATGGACCTTTGGTCCCATGCGGTTTCCCACTTGGTTGTGGTCGATTGATGTGTCCGCCCCTGGGCGATCGTGCCAAGGCAGTCGCATGTTGACCACCGTGCGGAGACACCCGGTACCTGCAACACGTACCGCACCCTCAGCGGTCGATGCGTCTGACTCGATCGTCCTTCACTGACCCGACAAGCGTTTCGCGTACGAGACCGCGTAGGCCGGGGAGCGGAACAGCAGGACGGGGTCGTTGGTCGGGGCGATGCCATCAGCCATTATTAAGGGGTCGAAGTTGATCGGCTCACAGGCCATGCCCTTTTGTTGCGGCGTGGCCTGGGTGATCGTGAGAGTGCCGGCGGTAAAATGCTTGCGCGTCTCTGGCCAAGCCAACGTCGGGTTGTCCTGCGGGTCCCCGGGCTCGCCCACGTAGACGATCATATCCCACACCACCGGCGCTTTGCGGGTGCGCTCGATGAGATTCTTCTCGAGGAAATCATGAGGCGCGGCCTTCATTTCCGCGGCGGTCATCTCCTTGGTCCCATCGCGGGGGACGAACCGCCACTTCACTGGATGCTGCGTGCCTTTCGCATCAATGAAATTAAATGTGTGAATGCTGTAGTAAGTGGTCTGAAAGTAGTTCGACGTCGGAGTGTGGTGGCTTGCAAGCTCCGTCAGAGCCATCGAGTCGGGATGGCTGGCGGCATAGGCTTTTAGTTTCTCCGGGTCGGGCTGGCCCGTCTTGGGATCGGGCTTCGCGGCGACGAGGAGATCGCGGAAGGAAGCCGGAGAGGCTGCGGCGAAGATCGGCGCGCCGATCATGGTGATGTGTTGCAACGCGCCGGGAAGGTGGAACTCAAGCGCCATGCCGCGCGGAGCCGGCGCTGCGTCTGGTACTTCGGGACTTCCTCCTCCGAGTGAGAAGCGCGCGATGACAGGAATGGTTTTACCCGAGAAGAGCGCCGAGCGGCTGAGATTGGCGGTGTCCGTACTGCCAACGAACTCACCTGCAGCGCACGTGCCTTTGATGTGGTTCCTGCGCTGGCCCGGATGCACGCCGAAGGTGCCTTCGAAAGCGTCGATCATTTGCGGGGCGGTGACCTCGGTGCCGGCGGCCGGTGCGCCCGAGGCCAACAGGGGTACGCTAGATGCCGTTGACGCAAGGGTCAGGAATGCGAATCTGGCGGTGCGGCAGAAGGGGAACGCTTGCATTTCGGCAAACCTCTCAGTCAATGGAGGAAGGGTTGTACACCGGGTCGCCGTAGTTACTCTGGGACGATAGCAGCCACAGTGGCCGAGGTGGACTGCACTATAGTATTCGTCGACAGCAATTGCCATGGCGCGCCGCAGGCGGCCGCGATGTTCCGCGCTCGTCATGCGATAGCCGGTGGCTTAGTCAGTACGGTGACGGGAGCTGGCAATAATCAAGCTGCCTTCACCGGCGCAAACACGGGCGCGAAGACCTTGCTCGGGCAATAGTTCGACGCGCTTCTAGGCGAGTGCGCTGACCATGACGTAGTAACCATCTGGATCCCGCAGCGCAAACTCTTTTGTTCCTGTGGCAGGGTTCATGTGCGGCTCCTCCTCGAGTGTGGGCACAAGAGCGCGAGCCCGATGGAGTGCCATGTCGAAATCATCGACACGGAAAAACAAGAGTAATCCGTTTCCAGGCAGCGCCTTGTCGGGGCTCATCAATGACGGATGCTCGTGCGCGCCCCACCGGTGGAGACATAGCAAGACGGTTCCATCCGAGTCGTGGATCTGACCCCAGTAGTCATGACCCGGAGTCGTTTCGGGCTGCCCAAAGAGCGACTTGTACCATTTGAAGCTGAATGGAACGTCTCTGACGCCGATGATTGTCCATGTCCGCTTCATTATGTATCCCTGCCTGGCGGTGACTACTTTGCGTTCGCGGTCGCTGCCTTCGGGCCAGTGGCGTGGAGCGAGTGTGCGAGCTTGCCACCCAAGAGCACTGCGGCAACAGCCGGAATGACCACCCCCAGGTTGTACCACCACGGGAAGCGGGGCCAATAGAAGACAAGATGCAGGCCAGCGAGATAGATCCCCACTAGCCCTGCCAGCACCCACACCGCTTCGCGGCGCTTCGAGATCCTTCCCGCTGCCCAGCCGGCCCCGATCTCGGCGAGCGCCCAGAACACTAGGTTGCAGCAAGCCATCAGTGGCGTGAACGTAAACACACCCTGTCTTGTCCACTCGCGTCCGTGGATTGCGTAGTCGGACCAGAGCTGCGCCAGTACTAACGCAAGCACGAAGAACCCCAGCATCCACACAACAGCGCCAACCACGACGCCGAGTACGCTGCGCACCATGTTGTTAGCCTCCGTTACATGAACCGCCTATGCAACTAGGTGCATAGTGTTACACACCATGATGTCTTTATGCAACCATATGCATATATCGGTGCACGCAGGACAACCATGGCATTGAGAGAAGTCATCCTGACAGTGCTCGCGCGCGGCGAGATGACTGGGTATGAGATCACTAAGGACTTCGAGGCGGTGTACGTGCACTTTTGGCGTGCCTCACACCAGCAGGTGTATCGCGAACTTGCCCGACTCAACAAGGACGGCCGGGTCACCGCGAAGGTCGTCGCACAAGAGGGGAGGCCCGACAAGAAGATCTACGCGATCACCAAGCGGGGATTAGAGGAACTCAAGCGCTGGATTTTGGCACCCACCGAGCCGCCGCGTCCCCAATATGATCTACTGGTGAAGCTGCTGGGATGCCACGTCGCTGACCGACGGGCATTTCATATCGAACTGCAGCGTATCCACACCCGCGCACGGGAATGGGTCAATGAGCTTCGAGCGATGCGGCGAGAGTGCCTCCGCGGCCGCTCTAGCTGGTCCGAGCACGATCAAATCCTCTACCTCACGCTTCGTCGCGGGTTGCTCCTCGGGCAAGCACAGTTGAGATGGTTGGGGGAGGTCAGCGAATTCATCGACAACGGCAAACTGCGCGATTGACCATTCGTCGCGCCTCCAGAGCCCCGCATAGAGCGATAGGAGCCCGATCCATGTCCAAGGTCAAAGTGAGCGCATCGATTTCCATCGACGGATTCGGTGCCGGTCCGCAGCAAAGCCTTGAGAATCCGCAGGGCGTCGGCGGGCTGGCGCTGGCCGAATGGGTCTTCGCCACACCGACGTTCCAACGCATGCACGGCAAGGACTGGACGTTCCAGAGCCACGGCAAGGACGGAGGAACGACCGGGATCGACGACGACTTCTTCGCGCGGGGCTTCCGGAACGCCGGTGCCTGGATCCTCGGCAGAAACATGTTCGGACCCGTTCGTGGGCCGTGGCGTGACAACTCCTGGAAGGGCTGGTGGGGAGACACCCCGCCGTGGCGCGCCCCCGTGTTCGTGCTGACCCACTACCCGCGCGAATCGATCCCGATGCAGGGAGGAACGACGTACCATTTTGTGACGGATGGAATTCACCGCGCCCTCGAGAGAGCCACAGGAGCCGCGAATGGAAAGGACGTTTTTGTCGGAGGCATCGCCACCGTTCAACAGTATCTTCGCGCCGAACTCATCGATGAGCTGCATCTGGCGATATCCCCAGTGCTCCTCGGCTCGGGCGAACGCTTCCTTGGCGACCTTGATCTCGTCAAGCTTGGATACACCTGTACGGAGCACGTCGCGGGCGAGCGTGCGACGCATGTTGTTCTAGGGCGTCACGCAACCTATTGAAAAAACGCGAAGATTGGCTATGCAGAATGGTGCCCTCGCCCGTGCGGCCGGTGCAATAGGCAGAAAGTCCACTGTGTAGCGAAACCGGTGTGCGCGACATTCCACTATGGTTTGGTCGGGTTTTGAACACAAAGGAAAGGGGAATGACTATGGCAAAGGCTTCCATCTTTGCCTTGCTGGTAATGACTGCAGGCTGTACCGACCTCAAACCCATGGAAGCGCGAATCGCGGATCTGGAGGGAAAGGTCAATAAACTTCAGGCCGACCTCGCTAAATCGTCGAGCAACGCGACGGCGGCCAACAATGCGACTGCCGCGTCCGCGTCGGCGGCTTCAAGTGCCGCGAAGAAGGCTTTGTCGATCGCCGAGTCGAATACCGCAGCCATCGACGCACTCAACGCGAAAATTGATCAGATGTTCAAGAGGCGTCCGTCGAACTAAGTACAGAGATCTGGTTGTTATCGCTTGAAGCGATGGCAACTGCCTGTTTTCTAATGCTCCAGTGAACGCAACGCCTCGCACACCACATCGATTTCCACTTCAGTGTTGTAGTAGTGCGGCGAAATACGCAGCGCCGAAACGGCCTGCTTTTGATCCATGTCAATCACTGCATCGTCTCGCACCGCGGCAGAGGTATTGATGCCGCGGGCACGGAGCTCATGAACCACTCCGGACGCGTGCCGACCGGGAATTTCCGCGGTCACGATCGCGCCCAGATCCGCGCCTTGATCGAGTACGCGAAAGCCTGGAAGATCACCCACCTTCAGCCTGATTTTGGCCGCGAGTTCGCGTGCCCGCGCGCCACCGCGAAGCACGCCGACTTGATCAGCGTATCGAGCGGCCGCACCCAGGCCGAGAACCAGCGCGACGGAGAACTCCCAGTTTTCGAAGCGACGTGCGTCCGCGGCAAGCTCAAAGGAGTCTTGCGTGCTCCACGTTGCGCCGCGCATATCGATGTACAGTGGATATTGGCCTTGTTCGATGACTCGATCGGCGACGTACAGAAATCCGATGCCGCGCGGGCCGCGCAAATATTTTCGCGCCGTGCCGGCGAGGAAATCACAGCGCAATCGAGCAACGTCGATCGGCAGCAGTCCAACGGCTTGGCAGGCATCGATTAAGTACGGGACGCCCGCATCCGCCGCGACTTCGCCGAATGCTTCGACCGGCTGAATCAACCCGGAATTCGTGGGGATCCAGGTAACCGCCAGCAACCGCGCGCGGGGATTGCGCAGCAATTCGCGCAGCGAATCAGGGTCGGCACCGCCGGACGCAAGATCCGCTGCGCGCTGCACGACGACGCCGCGACGACGTGCCAATGAAAGATAGGCCAATTGATTGGAAATGTAATCGTTTCGAGTCGTGACAACGACATCGCCTGGCTGAAAATCGAAACATGAAAGCGCCTGAAAGAAAGCCACGGTCGCGTTTTCGACGATCGCCACATTGGCCGGCGCCGAGCCGAGGAGGCCGGCAACCGCCGCATACACATCCCGTACCGAGTCGGCGACTTCAGCCTCTGCCTCATAGCCGCCAAGCAGGAACTCGCGCTGCAAATGGCTTGTAATCGTGCTTAAGACGTACTTCGGCATGAGGCTTGCACCTGCATTGTTCAAATGCACGCGACCGGCGACGCCGGGCGTATCCTCTCGCCACTGCAGTACTTGTTCGTCCACTTCTTGCCCTTGCACTTGTGTGATTGCCGCCGGTATCCCGTTTTACTTGCTCTGCGTATACACCTCACGGATGGCATCGACGACGAAATTTGGCTGATCGAACGGGATGTACTCTGAGCTCTTGTCGGAGAACAACTGCTTTGCGTTCGAAGACAGCTCGAGCCACCTTGCCTGTTCGCGCGCGACCTCTTGCTGATATTTCTGCTGCTCAGGATCAAGCGGACGCGTCGGATCGAGCGAGTGGACACCGTGCTTACCGGTCGAGAGCACACGGATGGGGCGCGATCCCAACGAACGACTATGGTGCTCGAGGTACGCCTCATCCACCGGCATTTGTTCCATCTCCGAGATGTAGCTGTCGTAGATAGCAACTTTGGTCTGCACGAGCTCCAGCAGCTTGGCATTGAGCTCCGGCGACCACATTGGCTCCGGCAAGCCCCGGAAGAAGAACTCCTGCGCACAGCTGCGAGCAGGGTCACCGGCACGAGTGGGTAGTTGAGGCAGAAGTTTGCCGGCAGCGATCGCGTCGCGGCATTCGCGCATCGAAGCGATCAACTTAGCATGCCCCCGCCGCTCTTCGGGGCTGCTGACGATGTCGGCTTCGACCAGCACGAGGCCCGCCACTTCTGCCGGGTAGCGCGCCGCAAAGGTGCGTACATTGTCGCCGCCGAAAGCGTTCCCGACCAATATAAATGGCCCCTGGATTCCGGCGTTGTGAAGCGCGCTGCGGAGCTCGGCCGCGATCCGCACACTCGTGCGGGGCAACGGGCCCGGATCACTGAAGCCAGCGCCCGCGCGATCGTAGCTGCAGGCGCGTGTCCACTTCGCGACCTCCGGCTGCACGATCGTCCATACGGGAGCCCAGTCTCCCCAGCCCGAATCGAACACAACGGTGGGCGAGCCTCTTCCCATGCAGTAGATATTCAGCCGAGTTCCCGGGGCAGTTACCAGTTGACCCGGCCGCGCATAGATCTCGTCACCCGGAGCGGCGGGCGCAACGCTTTGTACTCCGAGAAACAGGCATATCGAGACTGCGGCGGCGAGTGTTCTCATCTAGATCTCCACGGAAGGCCTGTCGGGATAGAGGACCGGCGAGATTGGGCAAATATTACGCTGCAGCCAACAAGAACTGCGCTCCAATGAGCCAGTATAATCAACTATTTACGATTCTTTCTTGTGAATTCAGTACATGGTTGTCGCGTGGACAACTGACCCCTCCTCGCGGGGCTAACAGCGACTTGGTTCGCTACGGTTGGTCCTTTGCATCCTTTGCGCGCGCGGCTTCCAGAACGTTTTGCAGCGAGTAGTTACCCTCGTGACAGGCGTCCTCGAACATCCTGGCATTTGAGCGCAGCAAATGCGATTCGCCCGTCCAGGGGCGAGTGTAATAAGTGGGGTCGCTGACGGTAAATACATAATTTAATTCGTGATCTGAGACGCGCGTGAAACGCTCAATCACGGTGGTCTCTGGGGATACGAAGAAAACGTAGCGCGCGTTCAGGCGTACGGCGCTGTTGGGCGCAAAGTACTTCGTTTTGACCACCAACGTATCGTTTTCCCACCAGCCTACCGCGTCGCCGAGCCACGAGGTGATCGCGGCCGGTGAGTGCGCCTCATTCATGCGGACAATGCGGGCATCGTGGATGAATTCCGAAACGATCACCGTCGTCGCGGGGGTTTGGACAAATTGATAAATATTGCCGTCCAGATTGGGTTGCATCGGAGGGGCGCCGTTTGAACTCAAACATCGCTCGATGGCTGAACGCTGCTCCGGATTGTCAAATTCAGTGAGCGTACGGCGCCGCAAGGCGGCGACTTTCTCTTTGAAGCCATCTTTCCAGGGAATCTTGCCGTCTTCCGGATCAGTTATCTGAGAGCTGCGCAATTCGCCGCGTATTGGCTCAATGTTCCGATCTTCTATCGCCCTGCCAGGATCGTCGGGTTGATTGGGACCGCCCGTGCCGTCCAAATATTGTGCCTTGAGTCGTGCGGCGTCCGCCGCGGTGATCGCCAATTGAGTGAATCCTTCAGGGCGCTCCAGTGGCGTGAGGTTCGAGTTCTTCCAGATTCCCTGCATGTCTGCATGCCCATCTGGCGTGCGAGGCGCCCGATAGGCCGTCAGTTTTTCTCCGGCACGAGCCGCCGCGCAGAGCGCCAATAAACCTAAGCAGATAGTTTTATGGATTGGTCTCATTTAGGAAAAATTTGCAGCGGGTCGCCAGCAATCGCACCTGTTTTTTGGGGCAACGCGCGTCTTCCCGGCGCGGCGGCCAAGGAGAACCTTAAGGCAAATTTCCAGGCACTGCCTCCTCAATTTTGATGAGGCCGTTTGATTTTCCCCACATCACAAAAATTACGTGCGCTAACCGGGCGAGCATTCGTAAATTTGGTCGCTCAATCGTGCGTCCATGACTCCCTTCAGAATTGCCCCCTCCCATCATGCCTACGAACGTTCAAAACAGCCAGAAACATGCATCAGGTATAATGCTGCTGACGACGTGCCCCTTATGGCACGCCGGTGCCGCAAGGGGCGCTGCGACTGGGTATAGACCAGCCAGGCTTGCGGTACCGTGGCTTCAGGGCCAACGGCGCTCTCAACAACACTTAAAGGAGTTGCAGAGTGCCATGAACGCCGTTACCAATACTGCCGCTATTACCAGCGATTTCTACGTCGCCGACCTGTCGCTTGCGGACTGGGGTCGCAAAGAAATACTCATTGCTGAAACGGAAATGCCTGCGCTCATGGCAATCCGCGCGGAATATGCGCCGCTCCAGCCACTGCGCGGCGCGCGCGTGGCAGGTTCGCTGCACATGACCATACAGACCGCCGCGCTGATCGAAACCCTACAGGCGTTGGGCGCCGAGCTGCGCTGGGCCTCGTGCAACGTGTTCTCGACGCAGGACCACGCCGCGGCGGCGATCGCCGCGCGCGGAACATCGGTGTTTGCCCGAAAGGGCGAAACGCAGGATGAGTTCTGGAACTACACGCATCGCATCTTCGAATGGCCCTTAGGTAGACATGCCAACATGCTTGTCGATGACGGCGGCGATGCCACGTTACTGTTGCACTTGGGCGCGCGTGCCGAGCGCGATGCGACCTTAATTGCGCATCCGAACAACGAAGAGGAGACCGCCCTGTTCAAGGCCATCAAAACCACACTGAAGCGCGACCCACACTGGTATTCAGTGCGCCTCAAGGCCATTCGAGGCGTGTCGGAGGAAACCACCATTGGCGTCAAACGCCTGTATCAGATGGTCAAGGATGGTCAATTGGCCATTCCGGCCATTAACGTCAATGACTCAGTCACCAAGAGCAAGTTCGACAACCTTTATGGCTGTCGCGAGTCGCTGGTCGACGCCATAAAGCGTGCCACCGATGTCATGGTGGCGGGCAAGATCGCCGTCGTCGCCGGCTACGGCGATGTAGGTAAGGGCTCGGCACAAGCGCTACGCGCCCTCTCAGCGCAGGTGTGGGTAACCGAGATCGATCCGATCTGCGCGCTGCAGGCGGCGATGGAAGGGTATCGCGTCGTGACCATGGACTCCGCGGCCGAGCATGCCGATATTTTTATCACCGCCACCGGCAACTTTCATGTGATCACGCACGAGCACATGAAGCGCATGAAGAACAACGCCATCGTTTGCAACATCGGCCATTTCGACAACGAAATCGACTGCGCCTCGCTCAAACAATACACATGGGAAAACATCAAACCGCAGGTCGATCATATTATCTTCCCGAATGGCAAGCGCATTATTCTCTTGGCCGAGGGTCGGCTGGTGAATTTGGCCTGTGGCACCGGTCATCCAAGTTATGTCATGAGCTCATCGTTTGCGAATCAAACGTTGGCGCAGATTGAGCTATTTACGAATACGGAAAAATATCCGATCGGCGTGCATGTGCTGCCCAAACACCTGGACGAGAAAGTGGCGCGATTGCAGCTGAAGAATCTCGGCGCCGAACTTACCATGCTCACCGACCGCCAGGCGCGTTATATCGGTGTAGAGCAGGCGGGGCCGTATAAAACCGATCAGTACCGCTACTGAGTCAGTGCGCTCGCTAGAAAATGGCGGTGCGCCAAATTGCCTGCGGTCATATTAGGCAGAGCTTCGCCGCTCAGCGCTACTTATCGTACTCGTCGCGTCTTCGTACCCAGAATGGCCCACGGCCATTCTCATCCCGACCCTTCGGCACCATGTCCAAATAGTGATAGTGAATATTGAACGGTTCGTTGCCGCGCGCGTAACACGAGTAGGTGTGGAAGATCTGGCCAAGTTCGTCCCGAACAAACACGCTGTGACCCTCTCGCTCGCTGTTGCCAGGGGACTGCTTCTCATAGTTGAAAACCGTAGTGCCCTGCGCCATAGCCTCGGCCGTGAAGGACACGTTGAAGTCGAAATTGAAGTCCGAATCGCCGGATGACACCCACGGAAAGCTCCAGCCCATCCGTTGCCCGTATGCCGCCAGCTTCTTGTAAGGGGCACGGGATATCGCGACCATCGTCACGTCGCGGTGCTTCAGGTGAACGTTGACACCATTGAAGCCGTCAGCACGCAAGGAACAGTGCGGACACCCCACCTCATTCTTGGACGTAAACATGAAGTGATAGACGATCAGTTGACTGCGGCCATCAAAAAGATCTCCCAAAGTAACTTCGCCGTCAGGGCCTTCGAACACGTACGACTTGGAAACCTTGACCCACGGCAGGCTTCGGCGCGCGGCAGTCATGGCATCCTGCATCCGCAGGAATTTCTTTTCCTTTGCTAGTAGCTCCTTGCGCGCCTTGAGCCAATCGTCTTTCGATACAACCTTGTGTTTGATTGCCATGTTCTTTCCTCGCAAGCGGCGCCTGCGATCCTCGGCCTAGCGCCAAGGACTCATTATAAATTCCGATGCGGCGGATTCGCGACTAGCCGGATAGTCGCGAGTGTCTGCTTCAGTCGAGCCATTTTTCATCGCGAGCGGCCGCTCCTCACCAGGCGCATGACGTACGGAGGTTTCCTGCGAGCTCGGGAACGGCTTGCTGCTCAGGTTGCCCGTCCATCAGCGTGCTCTGGACTCAGTGAGCGTGGATCAACGCCGTCGAGGCAATTGACATTGATGACCGCAATGGATCCGACTGCGAAGGCCTCAATGCCGCAGGTCTTGCAGAACATATGTCTACCTTGATGACGGTTGAACGTGTAGGTCGTCAGGTTTTCTTCGCCAGCCAATACCCGCAGCTTCTCGGTAGTGGTGTAGCCCCACACTGCACCTAAGCGCTGGCAGCGGGAGCAATTGCACGTTTTGGTCTTATCGAGATCGACTTCAGTCTCAAACTTTACCGCACCACATTGGCAGCTGCCCGTGTAAAGTCGCTCACCCATTTCGCTGTTCCGTATCGAAGTACCTGCGCGCAATTTACTACTCTAACCAGTACCTCGCGAGTTTCACAACCGGCCGCTCGTTACTGCGAGTTTATCCAAGCAGCCCGTGTCTGCCGGTAACCGTATAAGGTTCATGACTTAGTCGCGAATCGATTACTTGAGGCACCTTATTGCCAACAGTTATCACCTGGAAGCTCTGAAGATTCTTCCCATTAAGATCAGCCGGTCGAAAGCGTATAGTCGGTTCGCCCACGATGCCGACGCGCTCGGCGAGGTGCACAAGCTCCGCAACGGATCGCACTCGCATCTTGGCCATTACCCGCGAACGGTGCACTTTCACCGTCTTCTCGCCGGTGCCTATTATTGCGCTAATCTGTTTATTGAGGCGGCCCGAAATTACGAACTTCAACACCTCATGTTCGCGCGGCGTCAGTGTCCTGAGCCGGGTTTCGATCGCGGAGCGGATTTCTCGTTCAGCACGTTGCTCGGCGTCGCGTCGGAGCCCTTCATTTACCGCGCTGAACAGTTTTTCACTATCGATCGGCTTCGTGAGAAAATCGATCGCTCCAGCCTTCATGGCAATTACGCTGGTTTGAATGTCAGCCATGCCAGTCAGGAAAATAATTGGACGCGCGCATGGCGAGCCATCGAGTGAGCGTTGTAAGTCAATTCCACTGAGGCCCGGCAAGTAAATGTCAAGGAGCAAACAGCCGGGCTCTGCGGCGTCCTGTTCTTGGAGGAAACACTCCGCAGATTCGAATGCCCGCGTCCGGTAACCCCCGGTCGACAGAACGCGCGTCAGCGACGTGCGAACCTCCAGGTTATCATCCACAATGAAGACTGTACCCGATGTGTTGTTCATTAAAATGGCTCCCTGTTAATTCCCTGGATAACGAAAAATTCAATGGACGAATTGATGCATAAGCCCAACCGATTGAAAGAACGACGCGCGCGCGGTGATGCCCGCAGCCAGCGCAAAGTGGCTTTCCGTGAACTTTTTCGTCTGATTCTCTTTTTTTGCGAACATATGCGCACAGGCATTGGCCGAGTTATGGCCAATCATCGCCCTCGTTGCGGAAGGCGAACATTGAATCTAGGTGCAAGCACACTGCCCCAAGGTGCAAGCCGGCGCAGCGTTGGAGTTCGGATGTTCAGATCAGCTATTTCTCTTGGGATCGCCGCGCGAATGCGCGGGTCGCGGAGGCTGATCGCTGCGCTGGCGGCGCTCGTTCTCCTGAATGTCGCTGGGGCTGACGAGACGAAGCAATTGCTGGTTCTTTATTCCAACAATCGATTGTTGCCCGCTAACATCGCGGTCGATGCAGGGCTGCGCGAGTCAATCCCCTCGGGTCGCGAGCAGTCGATCCAAATTTTCTCCGAGTTTTTGGATGAACCCCAGTTCGGCGGTGACAGGTACGAACTCGCCGTTTCTACCTATCTGCGGGAGAAGTACTCTGCGCGGCCGCCCGACGCCGTTCTTGTGGTCGGCGATACCACTCTTGCGTTCATGCTGCGGTTCCGCGACCGGCTATTTCCGTCCGTGCCAATGGTTTACGCGGCCGTCACGCAATCAATGATTCAATCGATACCCAACCTTCCGCCGGATGTCGTGGGCGTGCCCATCACTTACGATATAACCGGCACCGCCAGGCTCGCACTTCAATTGCACCCTCATGCAACGCATTTGGTGATTGTCGCCGGCGTGTCGAACACAGATGCGTTCTCGACATTATTGCTGCGTCCTGAAGTAACTTCGGGCCTTGGAAATGTGAAGGCGGAATATCTGGTTGGACTTGCGCTTCCAACACTGCAGCAGCGTCTACGCGAGCTTACCAGCGATTCCGTGGTGCTTACGTTCGGCTTTTTCCGAGACGGCGATGGCCGTTCCTATTTCCCCCACGATGCCGCCGTACTCATCGCAGCGGCATCTGCGGCACCTGTGTACACACCTTTCGAGACTTTCATGGGTACTGGTGTTGTCGGCGGCCGCATGTTGAGCTTTGAGCAGATGGGCCGCCACGGTGGACAGATCGTCGCACGCTTGTTTGATGGGGATCCGGATTGGCGTCGCATGCCGCCGGCACTGCCTTCCGTAACCCAAGTGGATTGGCGTCAGATCCAGCGATGGAGAATTGATCCGAAGCTGCTTCCGCAAGATACGATTATTGCCTTCCGGACCCCGACCTTTTGGCAGGCGTACCGAAACGTGGCGATCATCGTTGGGGTGATCATTGTGCTCCAAAGCGCGCTGGTCGCCACGTTATTGCTGGAACGGCGACGGCGACGCACGGCTGAGATCGCCGTGCAACAGCAGCATGTCGCACTCGCGCATGCATCACGACTTGCGGTTGCCGGAGAACTCACTGCGGCAATCGCACATGAGATCAATCAACCCTTGGGAGCCGTGCAGACCAACGCCGACACCGCGGAGGTGATTCTTCAGGGCGGTGGCGATCGGCGCGAGGATCTGCTTCGCCTCGTGGGCCGTATTCGCAATGACAACCTGCGTGCCAGCGAGGTCATCCGGCGCTTGCGAACATTGCTGGCCAAGCACGAACCTCGGCGGCAGTCCCTCGATTTGAACGTTATTCTGTCCGATGTCGAGGCGTTGCTCCGGCCCGAGTTGCAGCGCCGACAGCTGTCGCTGGTGCTTCGCTTGGCAGCAAATCCTGCGCGAATTCTCGGCGACGACACCCAGATCCAGCAAGTTTTGATCAATCTGCTCCTCAACGCGATGGAGGCCCTGGCCGACGCGGAGCCCGGTCGGCGCTCCATACTGGTTCAGGTCGAATGCGGCGCGGAAAACCACTCAGTTTTCGTGAAGGATCAGGGTCCAGGATTCGCGCATAGCGACTTGTCCAAGCTGTTCGATTCTTTCTTCAGCACCAAACAAACCGGCATGGGGTTAGGCTTATCGATAGCGCGTACGATTGTCGAGGCACACGCCGGTTCCATCTGGGCCGAGCATAACCCGGTCGGCGGCGCGATATTTCACGTGCGGCTGCCAGCGTATAATGAACCGGAGGCTCCGGCATGAGCTCTGAATCAAAGACAAAGCCGCTGATCCACATCGTCGATGACGACGAGTCAATGCGCGAGGCGCTGGTCGAGTTGCTGCAGACCAGTGGATTCGATGCAATCGGCTATGCATCGACCGGCGAGTTCTTGCTCAATTCGCTACCTGATCAACATGGATGCATCCTGCTGGATGTTCAACTGCCTGGTCCATCGGGCCTTGATTTACAAGCCGCGTTGCTTCGTAAAGGGGTTGCGCTGCCTATTATCTTTCTTACCGGCCACGCCGATGTGCCGAGCACAGTGCGCGCCATGAAGGCCGGCGCAGTGGATTTTCTCGAGAAGCCGGTCAACCGTGGCACGCTGCTTGAAGCATTGCGACGTGCCCTGGAGGCAGATACTGCGCGGCGCAGTGCACTCACCGCCGCGAATCGGCATCAGGCGCGCCTGGATTCGCTTACAACTCGCGAGCGGGCCGTTTTTGACCGGGTCATCGCCGGCATGCTGAATAAGCAAATCGCCGCGGAACTGGATGTGAGTCTGCGCACCGTAAAGGCGCATCGCGCGCAGATGATGCAGAAGCTTGGCGTGTCGACGCCCGCCGAACTCGGCCGCCTGGCAGGCGAAATCGGCGAAAGATAGCACCGCGCCCCTCCGCCCTTCGCAGCCGGGTTGCCCTTTGGTGCAAATATTCTGCACCTTGGAACAATAATAAACCCGCCCGGTTGCTGTGAGAATCGACGGAGTTGCTGGTTCAGTGGCGCTATAGCTAGCGGTATCACCCCTGAGTGCCGAGCATTCTTGTTGGGCGGCGAGTTCGGATAGCCGTATGGCGCCTGGCGTTCCCCCCGAAGATCGGAGTCTTGATGTCTCAGCAGAAACTAGTCCTGGTGGTGGATGACGATGAAAGCATGCGCAACGCCATCCAAACCCTTCTGGATGAGACGGGATTCCCCAACGCCACTTATGGCTCCGCCGAGGAGCTGCTTGCGGACGGGCGCGTCGGTGAAGCCTTTTGCCTGATCAGCGATTTCAAGCTGCCGTCGATGTCTGCGCTCGATTTATTGAGCGAATTGCGCCGCCAGGGCAATCCTTTGCCCACGATCGTTATCACCGGACACGACGCGCCCGGTGTGGGCGCCGAAGCGGCTCTTCGCGGCGCGGTCGCCTATCTGCTAAAACCCTTCAGTGGCCGCACCCTCCTTACGGCGTTAGAGAAGCTGCAAGGCAGCTCGAGCGGCGAGAACATCAAACAAATCCAATAATTACAATACTTTAGTCGCTTTAAGATCAATAGATATCTCTGCTACACCATAGCCATTTCGAATCGCACCTTCCATCCTCGGCGCCTTGACCGCATGTTCCTGCCCTTCAGATAATCTGCGCGCTAGCGCCTACGAGATTGTTGGAGGGCTGAAGACCGTGACGAACTTAAGCACACAAACTCGCAGGGACACACTGGCAATTTGCTTGGTCCTATCTCTTCTGCTGAGCGCCCCATCAGTGTCGCAGAATCAGGTTTTCCACAGCGCTCCGGCCTCGGCCAAGACTGAGAGAAATCCTTACCAGGGTCAAAACGCAGCCTCGGGCAAGACGGCGTTTCAACTCAATTGCGCCAGCTGCCACGGCCCGGCGGGAGAAGGCTCGGGAAACATACCTTCTTTGGCCAGCGGGGCGGCGCAAGGGGCAAGCGATGGTGAACTTTTCTGGTACATCACCAAGGGTGACATCAACAATGGCATGCCATCCTGGCAAGCTTTGCCCGAAGAGCAGCGCTGGGAGATCGTCAACTATGTTCGAGTCCTTGGCGCTTCCAAGCCGGGCTCTCCGCGGATACTCATATCGTCCGACGAAGCGGTTAGCGTCGGAATCAACGCGCCCCCGCCAAGGACTCCGTTTACCGACTATCGTTTTGAGAAGCCTGGCACGATTCGCAAGATCACACTAGAGGATTTGCCCGCTCCGCTTGCAACGACATCGGCCGGCAACACCCCTCTGGTGATAGCACGCCCGGAAAAAGCCTGGCCGGAAGTTCCCGCTGGATTTAAGGTTGAGCTGTACGCAACCGGCCTCGATCAGCCGCGGCTCATCCGTACTGCGCCGAACGGTGATTTTTTCGTCGCGGAAAGCAAGCTGGGTGAAATCCGTGTGTTCCGTGGCATTACTGCCGCAGGCAAGCCGGAACAATCCGCCACGTTCGCCACAGGATTGAAGCGGCCCTTCGGGATCAACTTCTATCCGGCGGGCCCCAATCCGCAATGGGTCTATGTCGGCAACACCGATTCGGTGGTGCGCTTTCCCTATAAAAACGGCGATTTGGCCGCACGCGGTTCGGCCGAGCACCTTACAGACCTGCCGAGCGGCGCTGGTCATTGGACTCGGGACATTCAGTTCACGCCCGATGGTAAGAAAATGTTCGTGTCGGTCGGTTCGGCCTCGAACATCAACGACCCAGACACGACCCCCGAGGAGAAGGATCGCGCTGACGTCCTGGAATTCAATCCTGACGGTTCCGCGATGCGTGTGTACGCCTATGGCATTCGGAATTGTGTCGGGCTGGCGATCCAGTGGAAGACAGGAGCGTTATGGTGTTCGGTCAATGAACGCGACGGGCTGGGTGACGACCTCGTTCCCGACTACATTACCCGGGTGCGGGAAGGAGGCTTCTACGGATGGCCCTGGTGGTACATGGGCAAACATCAAGATCCACGCCTCGAGGGAAAGCATCCTGAGCTGAAGGGTAAGGTTATAACTCCCGATGTAATCCTCCATCCGCACAACGCATCGCTGCAACTGACGTTCTATGACGGCAAGCAATTCCCGGCTGAATATCAGGGCGACATTTTCGCTGCCGAACATGGCTCCTGGAATCGATCAGTGCGGGTCGGATATGAGTTGATTCGTGTGCCGCTCGACAAGTCCGGAAACGCGACCGGCACCTATGAGGACTTCATGACCGGTTTCGTCGTGGATAACGGGCATGTTTGGGGAAGGCCGGTCGGGGTCACGGTTGCTCCCGATGGTTCGCTGCTGGTGACTGATGACGGATCGAAGTCCCTCTGGCGGATCAGCTACACCGGGATGCCGGCTACAGGCGCCG
>Ga0207034_1040_pt1 | contig 25618 bp, 20 predicted proteins | sample Alteio_BWMinCont_36_FD_153269 | JGI IMG/M metagenome (GOLD analysis project Ga0207034, IMG submission 153269) | Enriched cells from forest soil in Barre Woods Harvard Forest LTER site, Petersham, Massachusetts, United States -... | ecosystem: Environmental > Terrestrial > Soil > Temperate forest >...
GGCCTTCCTGAAGTCCACAATAACCTCGGCAGCCTGCTCGCTGATCTAGGCCAGGCGGAATCGGCCAAACTGGAATATGGACAGGCGTTGGAGTTGCGACCAAACTTCGCCGGTGCACACAACAACTTGGGACAGCTTTTGTTGGCGGAGGGCTTGGCGGACCAGGCCGCGGTGCAATTTGAACGGGCGCTCGCGCTTGACGCCGATGATGCCTCGGCGCACAACGGCTTGGGCGCCGCCTTGTTTGAGCAAGGGCGCGTGGTTCTGGCGATTCCGCATTTCGAGCGAGCGCTGGAGCTGCGCCCGGACCTCGCCACCGCCCACAATAATCTAGGCGCTGCATTGCTCCAGGAATCTCGCCTCGAACAGGCTATCCCGCATTTCCAACGTGCGCTGGAGTTGCGGCCAAAATTTGCAGAAGCGGAGAATAATCTCGGCAAGGCGATACTAAAGCAGGGCCGTGTGGACGCAGCGCTCGGCCACTTTCAGCGGGCGCTTGACCTCGAACCGCAATTTAAGATGGCGCGGGCAAATCTCCAGAAAGCAATGGAGTTAAAGCAGCAAGAAACGATACCATGAGCGCCGGAGCCATGATTCAAGGCGGCAACTTATTCGCTGCCTGATATAGCCCCGCCTTGATGAATGGATCGAGGTAAGCGCCGTAGCCCATTTTTTCCATTTCTGCAAGCGGGATGAAACGCAGCGAGGCGGAGTTGATGCAATACCGCAGATGTGTTGGCCCCGGGCCGTCGTCAAAGACGTGGCCGAGGTGTGAGTCGGCCGTCCGGGAGCGGACTTCCGTGCGCACCATTCCAAAGGTGTTATCGGAGTGCTCCACGAGTTTATTTTCTGCCAGGGGCTTGCTAAAACTAGGCCAGCCGCACTCGGAATCAAATTTATCCAGCGAGGTGAACAGCGGTTCCGCTAGAAGTCCCGGTTGTTTATTTTTCCAGTATTCGTTCTGGAACGGCGGCTCGGTGCCGGCATGCTGTGTCACGTTATACTGCATCGGCGTCAGCTTCTTTTTTAATTCGTCCGCCGACGGTTTTTGGAAATCTTCCATATTGGCGTTGGTGAAAGGGGCGTTGGCGAGGGGTTGCGCAGTAAAAGTAGGCTGTGAGCCGGCTCGTGAACAGCCACTTGCGGCCAGGGCCATCATTGCGCCCGCTATTAGAGGGAGTCTCTTTATTCTTCAACCTAGCACACCTGCGGGGCCTGTCGAAAAGTTACAGCTTCGACCGATCGCTTGGTTTACTCAGCCACTTCCAATCCGGATAACCGGGTTGCTTGTTTCTCCCACTCCGGCGTCAATTGAACCAACTGATCCTGGATCTCCAGCAACTCCCGGTTAAATTGCGCCGCCAAGCCCGGTCGTTCGTACGTCCCTGGCTTTTCCAGCTCCGCGATGAGCTCGGCCTGTCGTTTTTCGAGTTCGTGAATTGCGCCTTCCAGGCGTTGGACGATCTCCTGTTGCGACTTTCGACGACGCGAGCGCGCCTGGCGTTGTTCCGCCTCGAGTCGTTTTTGCTCCTTCCGGCTTACACCTGCCTCAGGAATTCCGGTTTCCTCGCGCGTCCCATCTTTTGCCGTGAGGGTGCGTGCGCCCGGCCTCAGGTTCGTTGCTCCAGCAGTTAAGCCCGCGCGCTCTGAGAAGGCTTTGGTCTTGTCGAGGTAATATTGGTAGCCGCCCGGGTAATGCGTCAAGAGGCCCGCATTGACGTGAACGACGTGGTTGGCGAGCGCTCGTATGAAATAGACATCGTGGCTAATGAAAATGAGCGTGCCTTTGAATTGATCCAGGGCATAAGCGAGCGCATCGATGCTCGACATGTCCAGGTGGGTGGTGGGCTCATCCATTAGCAACAGGTTAGGGGGGTCCAAAAGCAGCTTAACCAACGCCAATCGGCTCTTTTCGCCTCCGCTGAGCACGCTGATCTGCTTGAACACGTCGTCCCCGCGAAACAGGAAGCAGCCTAGCAGGGTTCTGACCGATTGTTCGGTTACGCGTTGAGGCGTGTCGAGGGCTTCCTCAAGGACCGATCGGCCAGGTTGAAGCATGTCCACCCGGTACTGCGAATAATAGCCGGCCTTGACGTTGTGGCCCAGCAGTCGTTCGCCAGCTTGGGGGGTAACCACGCCCGCGAGGATCTTCAGCAGCGTGGATTTGCCGGCCCCGTTCGGTCCTACCAGCACGACACGCTGGCTCCGCTCGGCCTGGAAGTCCATGCCGCGATATACAATATTTTCGCCATAGGCATGATGAATCGCGGTCAGCTTGATCACGCGACGGCCGCTTTGCTGGGGCTGCGGAAACTGAAAATCGATTTCCTTCTGATCGGCGACAGGCGCTTCAACTTTGTCCATACGCTCAATCTGTTTGAGCTTGCTCTGCGCCTGAGAGGCTTTGGTGTTTTTGGCTCGGAAACGGTTGACGAAATCCATCAACCGGGCAATTTCGCGTTCCTGGTGCTTGTAAACGGCGAGTAACTGGTGCTCGTGAGCTTCACGCTGCTCCATATAATCGTCGTAATTGCCGCGGTAGCGGATGAGTCGGCTCTGCCGGATCTCCACGATGCTATCGACGAGTTGGTTTAGAAACTCTCGATCGTGGGAGATCAGGAGGATCCCGCCTGGATAACTTCGAAGATACTGTTGAAACCAAAGAAGAGCCTCGAGATCGAGATGGTTGGTGGGCTCGTCCAGGAGAAGCAGGTCCGGTTCCTGAGTGAGCAGGCGCCCGAGATGGGCGCGCATTACCCAGCCGCCGCTCATTTCGCGAGCGGGCCGATCGAAATCCTTCTCGCGAAAACCCAGGCCGGCGAGGATTTGTTTGGCTTTGGCTTCGAGTCGGTATCCGCCCAATTCGTTGAACCGATCGTGGACATTGTCATGTATGTCAGTCGCGTGCGGGGCTTCCACGGGATGATCAGCCTCCCAGGCTTTGAGAATGCGGCGCAGCTTCGTGTACTCCGGGGTGATGCTCGTGGCGAGTTCCACCACGGTTTCATCGCCGGCCGGCGCGTTCTCCTGGGGCAGGTATCCGAAGGAGATGCCACGTTCCAGCATCACCTTGCCATCGTCAGGAGGATCCGTGCCCAGAATGATGGAAAAGAGCGTGGTCTTGCCGGCGCCGTTCGGGCCGACCAACCCGATCCGGTCCTGGCGATTCACCTGCAAAGTGGCATCAGCGAACAAGACTCGGTCGCCGTATGCCTTGGTAATGCCGGAGAGGGTTAACATGAGAAAATGACTCGCATGGCACTAATTTCCACCGGAACAGCCCGTGCGCAAATCGGAGAGAGGGCTGAGAAGTTAGCCGTGCTGAGTCCCGCTGCTATCTTCCGGCCCTCAAAGGGTAAACCGGTTTTTTGGCCTCCACGGGTGGACTTTTTTTAAGGGCTTTGAGTTCCTCCGAAATGGCTCGTTCCAACTGCGGATCGCCGCCTTTAGCCATTAATGAGGGATCGTCGACCACTTCGATATCCGGGTCGACGCCGTGGCCTTCAATGATCCATTCTCCCTTGGTGCTGTAGATTCCGAAGGTCGGAACGGTGACGCTGCCGCCATCGACCAGGGGTGGGCCGCCGGTAATACCAATTAGCCCGCCCCAGGTCCTTGTGCCGATAAGCGGACCCAGGCTTGCCTTCTTAAAATAGTAAGGGAAACAGTCACCCCCGGACCCGCTCCACCCATTGATCAGCATCGCTTTTGGGCCAGAGTTGGCAATCTCCGGCCAAGTCCAGTCTTCGCCGTCGCGGACTCCCCAAAAATTAAGCGTTTTGCGTCCGAGCATTTCAATGAATCGGTCGGGAATTTGACCTCCGCTATTGAAGCGTTCGTCGACGATCAGGCCCTCTTTGTCGAACTGCGCCCGAAATTGGCGCACCAGTTCGGTTTGTCCGTGGCGCCCCGTATCGGGCACATAGACGTAACCTATTTTGCCTTCGGTCGCCACTTCCACGCGCTTGCGATTCTTTTCGATCCAGGCGAGGTGGCGGAGGCGTGCCTCGCTGGCAAGGGTTTGAACCAGAACCTCACGCGACCCATCCAGATTGGTGCTGCTATTGACCGTCAGAAACACCGGTTTGTCGGCCAGGCCCTGGAAGGAAGCGTAAGGCTCCTCCTCGACGTCCAACGGGAGGCCATTGACGGCGAGCAAGAAGTCACCCTCTTTGACATCCACGCCAGGTTGGTCCAGGGGCGAGCGAACTTCGGCATCCCAGGCCGCTCCCCGAATAATGTTCTTGATACGATAAGCCCCGTTCTCGAGTGAAAAATCGGCGCCCAGGTAACCCACACCTCTTTCTTTGCCGGTCTCCAGATCGCCGCCGCTTCGATAGGTGTGCGACGAGCTTAATTCTCCGATCAATTCTCCGATGACGTAATTGACGTCCCAGCGCGTTACCGCGTCTTTCAGCAGCGAGTCATACCTCTCGCGCATGCCCTGCCAGTTCACCCCGTGCATGTTGGGATCGTAGAAGTAATCGCGCTCAAGCCGCCACGCTTCCGTAAACAACTGTTCCCATTCCGCAGCCGGATCGATCACTGTTTCGAGCGAACTGACGGGCAGCTTTTTGTCGAACTTTTGTCCCTCTTTGGGTTCGAGTATGGCGAAATCGCCTTTGCGGCGCACCAGCAGCTTCTCTCCTTTCGCCGCCAGCAGCGCGTCGTCAACATCGTCCAGGATCGTTTTTTCCTCACGCTTCTCGAGGTCGAAGTATTGCAAGTTGCTTTTCGCATCATCGGAGCCGGCTCGGGGAAGACGCCGATAAATCAGCTTCCCACTCACTGCGCACAGGTCATCGAAATAGCCGGCTTTGGGCGGCAGGACCACGGTGCGTCGCTCGAAATCAGCCAGATCGATCTCCACCGGTTTCACGGGTTTGTCAGCTTTCTTTTCGTCGTTCTCATCGCTTTTTTTGTCCGACGCTTTTTCGGAATCGTCGGCCTTGGCCTCGTCCGGTTTGTCTTTTTTATCGTCCAGCTTGGGCTCGTCCTTTTTGGGGCCCGGTTCCTGGGGTTTTTGGCTATTCTTATCCTTTTCCTTTTTCTCTTTCTTTTCTTTCTTCTCACCTTCGTCATCGTTTCGCGGAGAAAGCGGGGAGGGGACATCCAGGCGGAGGGGTACCGCCACGAGCTGGTACGTGTTCGGATACACCCACGAGTCGTCCACGTCGCCGTAAACCGGAGCCAACTCACGGCCTGACCGGTAATAAAGGTATTTGCCGTCCGGCTCGAAGACCGGGTTGTCATCATCGTAGTAGCCACTGGTTACAACCTGCGACTTCCCTTCCTTGGTATCGTAAAGGGCGATGGCGCTGTGGCGGTTTCGAAGGTCCTGGGCGAAGGCGATCCATCGGCTGTCCCGGGACCAATTGAATTTGAGACTGCTCAACCCGTCGTGATACAGCCAGAGCTCTTTCCCGATTCGCCGGGTTTCCTTGGTATCCAGATCGTGGAGCTGAATCCTCATCGCCTGGTCGATGAATACCAGTTTGCGACTGTCGGGAGACCAGAATGGTCGATAGCGAAACCCCGGGCCGAGCTTGGTCAAAACCTCCTCTTTTCCCGAACCGTCGGCGGGCCGGAGCGTGAGCTCATATTCCCCGGAGCGGTCGCTAAAATAGGCGATGCTCTTGCCGTCCGGTGACCACGCGGGATAACGCTCCGCTACTCCGGAACTGCGCGTCAAGTTGCGGACCACACCGTTTTCAGCCGGGACGGTAAACACTTCGCCGCGAGCTTCAAAAGCAGCACGCTTGCCCGAAGGCGAAATCGACGGCTCGCGCACGGAGCGAGATACATCCTCCAACCGCGGCTTCAAGGTCGCTCGATCCGTCAGCACCTGGATGTGAACCTCGGAATATTTTTCAGTCGTGAGGTTCAACAGGTAAAGCCGACCGGCATTTTCAAACACGATGTCCTCGGGCCCGATGTTGGGAAAGTGCACGTCGAACTCGTCAAATGTGGTAATCCGCCGGAACTTGTCCGCCCGGGTATCGTAGACCCATATGTTCGCGCGCTTGTTTTTATCGCGATCGGAAAGAAAATAAAGCATCGATCCGTGCCACATCGGACAGGAATTGGCCGCGTCATTGCCCGTTATGTTTTTGGCGGCGTAATTCTCGAGATTGAAGAGCCAGATCGCCGGGTTCATTCCGCCGCGATAACGTTTCCACGTGCGAAAATCCACGGAGATGGGAATGTACGCGAGCGTTTTCCCGTCGGGCGAGATCGAGCCGAATTCGCCGTAGGGTACGGGGAGCTGTTCCGGCAGACCGCCACGGGCTGAGATTTTAAACAGTTTGTTAAATCGGTCCTTTTCGCTGGTGCGCGAACTCGCGAACAAAAGCGATTTGCCATCCGGGTACCATTCCAGCATCCGGTCCGGATCGCCGTGGAAGGTCAGTCGTTTTGGCAGACCGCCATTCGCGGGCACCACGTAAACATCCGTGTTGCCGTCGTAATTACCGCTGAACGCGATTTCGGCACCGTCCGGGGAGAAGCGGGGGAAACTCTCCTCGCCACGCGGCGAGCTCAACCGCATGGCGGCGCCGCCGGCTTTTGGCGCAACCCAGATATCGCCGGCGTAAACAAAAGCGATTTGGGACGCGGAGACATCGGGAAAGCGCAGCATCCGGGCGTCCACTCCACATCCGGGACTGGAATTGGTTTGGCCGTTGGCAATGGCCAGCCAGCCAGCCCAGGAGCTGACCAAACCCGCAGCGAAAACTGGAAACAGGGGGTTACATTTCATTTTACGATAGTGGTTTATCTTACGAAGAAAATGGTACGGGGAAAGGCAATTCTGCTTCGCAGGCTGCGGGTATCAGACGCAGCGCGGAGGCCATTTCGTTCACTGTTTGGGGGCTAAACTTCCTGCAGCCTCGCCTCCTTGAGCAGGCCGTCAATATTGCATGGGAAATCGAGTGCTTGACTGCCTGGTAGGAATGCAGAGTCTGGGCTCACGTTTATGAAAAACAGAATTTCAAGGTTCGCGTTTGTTTGGGGCGTGGTGTGCTCAACTCTCGCTGGGGCGGCTGCGGCCGAGGACCTGGCGCATGCCAGGGACGGCTCAGGGGTGTATGGTTATCGAGACACTCCTAAGCTGCCCTGGTGCCAATGGCTGGTGCATGACCCCGACCGCCCGAACCCGCCGAAAATCGATCCTGGTAAAGCTGCTCCGGCAGCGCCTATCCCCAGCGATGCGATTGTCCTGTTCGATGGAAACGATGTGTCCCGCTGGGAAGCGCTGGGGGATTGGAGCGTGGCCGATGGCTGTTTGATCGCCGGCAATAGCCATTTTGCCACGAAAGATAACTTCGGTGACATCCAACTCCACGTCGAATGGATCGCCCCGGCGCATTTCGAGGGTCCCTGGTATAACCGCGGGAACAACGGCGTTCTGCTCATGGGTCTGTTCGAAATCCAGATCTTTGATTCCTTTAATGAAAAAATTTATCCTGACGGAGCCTGCGGTGCGATTTACGGCCAAACGCCGCCTTATGCCAATGCGACCAGACCGCCCGGTGAATGGCAGACATTTGAAATAGCATTCACAGCGCCGAAGTGGGCCGGCGAGAGGCTGGTTGCTCCGGCCCGGGTGACGGTTTTTCAGAACTGCGTCCTTGTGCTGTTGAACGAGGAGATCCACGGCGAGACGGGTCACCGCATCCTGCCTGAGTACAAGCACAAGATCAGCGAAGGTCCGCTGGCGTTTGGCGGGCACGGTTGCCCCGTCCGGTTTCGAAACCTCTGGGTCCGGCCATTGGCCGGCCAAAAACCTTAACCGGCGCGAGCCTTAGCCACGTTTGCGCCGTGTTCTGTCGTGGTGCTATTGCCTCGCCATTGGGGGGCGTGCGCGCGGCCGTGGCTTGCGCGGGCGTTCGGAGTCGGTTTGATGGCGGGTTCCCAAGCGGCCGCTGGCCTTCCGGGTGTGGGTGTAAACGGGGCTGTCGAGCCGGTTGGAAGGTGTGCCGGTTTTCAATTCATCCACCAGGTCGGCTATGCTGCCCAGCACGCGGGTGGGTTGATATACATAATCAGCGACATCTTCCACCCCGGTCGAGCCGGTCAAGACCAGATAGGCCTGCAGGCCAGCCTCGATCGCGCCGCGGATATCTGTCTCCATCGTATCGCCGATAACAACGACCTGTTCGAGATTCCCTCCGCCGGTCATTTCCGCCAGTTTACGGCCCGCCCGGTGGAACATGTATCCATTGGGTTTGCCGAGGTAATAGGCGCGCCGACCGGTGCTGGCCTCCAGGAATGCAGCCGTCGCGCCTGCGCCGGGGCGGGTATCTTCGTTGGACACAGGGCACCAGTTATCCGGGTTCGTAGCGAGCAATCGCGCGCCGCGCTCCACGCAGGTGTGCGCCTTGGCCAGTTTTTCCCAGGACGCCGAGCCTTCACCCACGACTACGTAGCTCGGATGAATCGCATCGTTGGCGATCTTGCGCTCGTGTAACGCGGTTAAAAGTCCCCCTTCCCCGATCACAAAAACCGTGCAGGCGGGGTGAGTCTCGCTCAGAAAATCCGCCGTGTTGAGCGCGGACGTGTAAAAGTGGCGGGGAGAGAGCCCCGGGATGCCGAGGTGCCCCAGCCGCACGGAGAGATCCTCGGGCGTCGGCGCTGAATTGTTCGTCAGGAAAATAAACGGCGCACCGGTGCCGATCAAAGATTCGACAAAATCGCGTGCGCCGGGAATCAATTGGTTTTCCCGATAAATCACACCGTCCATATCGATTAGATATCCTGTTTTCATAATATGCTACCGCCTGAAGCATGCACAAACAGGACAGCCGGCGAGGGGCGCCGTCCTTTTTTGCGGTTACAGACGCTTCGCGGCGGATAAAGCAGGTCCCTTGCCGTTGACAAAATCGCTCGCCAAATGCGGACGAACCTTCTCTTTCGCTTCTCGGCTAGCGACCAATTTGCGCAGCCTGCGTAAAACCCGACACACTCTAGAGATTATCGGTTGTATTGTCTCATTTTAGGCTCAAACAAAGTGCCTCGCTGGGAAAAGGGCCAACTCGCATTTCGACCTGGCGGGTAAAGTCAAATATTTGCGGCGAATGAAACCAGGCGCCGGTACTCGCTCAAAATGGTGCGCAGCGCGATTACCAACGCTTCCACCTGTAAGTCCAGCGGCGCGAGTTGCGGCGTTTCAAAAATGATCTCGAATGGCAATGCGTCCATCTGCAGCGGCGTCGTCAGGACGCCCTCGTAGTGATCGCGAATGATGCCATCGCGCGCGGCGAAGCCGTCAATCGTCGCATCGACGTTCCGGGGCAAAATCCTGCCGGCTTCGCGCAAGGCAGGACGCAAGAGGTTTTCGGTGAGGGTATGGCCGCGCACGAATCCGTAGATTCCCTCACTCGTATCATCAGCATGGAGCTGGATAATCCCGTTGAAGTGCTGAGTGCGCAGTTCGTGTTCTAGGATTTGCACTTCCGCCTCAGTTGACGCGCTCCAAAACTCCCGGTTCAGATCGTATCCACGACGCGAGTGCCGTGTTCCGTCTTCGAAACCGCTGGGATTGCAAACCGGATACACTTCAAGATGGAAATTCTCCGCGAGGCGGGGATCTTCCGCGAGTTCCTGTAAAAATTTGATTAATGCCAGCGCACCGGAGGGTTCATCCCCGTGGATGGCCCCGAAAAGGCCGACCCGAATGGGGTCGCTGCTATTCGGTCCTCGGAAGCTAAACCGCGGCAGTTGGTAGGTTTGATCCTGGTGTTTGAAAGATCCCAGCCATTCCGCGCGCAAGCCCCCAAGTCCCCACAGAGGTTTTAGCAATCGCTCGAGCGAAAGATGTTCGTTGCTACCGTCGAACGCGGTTGGAAATCGGTTGGTCATGAATCGCGCGTCGGTTAAACAGTGACTTAACTCATCGCCGTCGTGGGCGGTGCTTCGTTCCTGAGTTGAGAAATTTGCCGCACAGAGTAGATTCAGGCTGGAGATTAGGTCACATTCAACACCAAAACCACGAAAGGAAGTTATTATGTCCGGTCATGGAATTGCATGGAGGCTTTGCTTCCTGGACAGAACAGGAGTTTGAAGTCGAGCACGAGCCGACCAACCGGCTGAAACAGGTAGCCGGACGGGAGCGCAATAGGCGGCGGTGAGCTGGAACCAATTCCCGCCACCGCTTCGCTTTGATTGTGTGAGTTGTTTTTTTAAGCCGCTCGCAGGCCGCGCGGCTGCCGGGGGATCGTGGTTGGTACTGAGCGGGTTCCCTTGCTCGTGTCACCAATGAGTTCCGCCAAGGCTCGGATCGTCGGCCGTTCGAGGATTTCTCGCAGGCTTAGATCCAGGTCGAACGCGCGATTTATCCGGGCGAAGACTCGCGTCGCAGAAAGTGAATCGCCGCCTAACTCGAAGAAGTGATCATCGATCCCAACCTTTCTTAGCATCAAGACTTCCTCCCAAATATTCTGAACGACCTGCTCAGGCTGGTTGCGCGGCGCTTGGTAATTTTGGGTCGCGGTTGGGCTGCCTTCGGGAGCAGGGAGTTGACGCAGATCCACCTTGCCGTTCGGAGTGAGCGGGAATTGCTTTAGCAGCACGAATTGCGCCGGAACCATGTAGGCCGGAAGCCGTGATTTCACAAACTCGCGGAGTTCCACGTGGGACGGCGGGCCATTTTTACTGATGATATAACCCACCAGTTTTTTCTCACCCAAAGCATCCGCGCGAGCTGTGACCAGTGCGTCCGCGATGCCCTTATGCTGTCGGAGGGCGGTTTCCACCTCGCCCAGCTCTATCCGGAACCCGCGAATTTTTACCTGGTGATCAACGCGGCCCAGACATTCAATTTCCCCTCCGATGCAGTAACGCGCCAAATCGCCGGTTCGATAAATCCGGGCATCGGCAGAAGCCTTGTTTTCGGCGGGATTCATGTCCGGCGCTGTCGTGGTGGAGGCGTGGGCGAAGGGATTAGGCAGGAATTTTTCCCGAGTCAGTTCGGGCTGGTTCAAATACCCAGGCGCCAGTCCATTCCCCCCGATGTACAGCTCGCCGACAGCGCCCACCGGCATTGGCCGCAAGTGCTTATCCAGAATGTAAACCTGCGTGTTGGCCAGCGGCCTACCGATGGTGATTGGCCTGCCGGTTTCTATCCTGGACGCTGTCGACCAGATGGTAGTCTCGGTCGGTCCGTAAAGATTCCAAACGGTCTTGGTGCGGCTGAGTAATGCCTCGGCTAAATTGGCCTGGAGCGCCTCGCCGCCGCAGAAAGCGGTCAGCGATTTGGTCCCCGTCCAACCGGCCTCGATGAGCAGCCTCCAGGTGGCCGGTGTGCCCTGCATCACTGTGGCTCCGCACGATTCCATCAAGGCCGCCAGCTGCGTACCATCGCCAGCCTGCTCGCGGGTCGCCAAGGTGAGCGTTCCTCCCATAATCAAAGGGAGGTAAAGTTCTAGGCCAGCGATGTCGAACGAGATTGTAGTCACTGCGAGCAAGTTATCGCTCCGTGTGAAACCGGTCTTACGCGCGATCGCAGTCACAAGATTTACGACTGAGCGGTGCAGCACCTGAACGCCTTTCGGTTTGCCAGTTGATCCCGACGTGTAGATGACGTACGCGAGACCGCCGTCTCGATTTGTCATTGTCGCGGGCGCTGGCAAGTGAGGAAGGTTCTCATCTTCGAGCGGGTTCCGCTCATCCAAAAATAGGACCGGAGCTTTCGTTTCGACGAGGTTTGCGGCCAGGCTTTGCTGCGTAAGCAACAGATCCACCTTAGCGTCGGAAAGCATGAATGCGAGCCGCTCTTTCGGATAGGATGGGTCGAGCGGAACGTAACCGGCCCCCGTTTTTAAAATCGCCAGCAACGCAACGACCATCTGCGGCGAGCGCTCAACGCATAGTCCCGCAAGGGCTCCCGGGCCAAGATTGAATTCACGCAATCGCGCGGCTAGGCCTTCCACTCGCTGGGCCAGTTCGCGATAGGACCACCTTTCCGCTCCGCAAACCAAGGCGATCGCATCCGGTTTTTCCTGCGCACGCTCGACGAACAAATCCGGTATACCCTTCTCCTCCGGGAAGGATTCGACGGTTTTGTTCCATTCGATCAGCATGCGGTGGGTTTCCGAATCCGACAAGAGCGCCGCTGTCTCGTAATGTGAGTGTGGTTCTTTTGCCATCGCGTCGAGCGCCTTGAGGTAATAAGCGGACATTTCCTCAACCTGCTGGCGGCACAGGGCGTTCGGATCGTAATCGATGTGCAGCTCGAGCCGAGTCGAGTTCACATCGAGCATGAAGGTGGTGTAGGTGGTAAGATTGTTCGCTTCAAAATAATGTCCTTCCGCCAGGTCAATCTCCCGGCAACCCTGCAGACTCTTATAAACATGGAAGTGGACGAAGTCGAAGGCCGTTTCAAACAACTTTTGTCCGTTAGTCAGCTTATGCAACTCTGCCAGCGGAAACCGCCGGTGGGGCATGAGATGCTGTTCGGCGGCGAAGGTTTGTTTTACCAACTCCAGCCAGGTGCCGCCGTCTAGTTGCTGGCGTAACGGCAAAGTGTTGAGAAACAGGCCGATTAACTTTTCGCCGTCTACCGTCTCCGGCCGGCCGTTGCAAATGAGCCCGCTCACAACATCCGAGGTGCCACACATGAGCGCCATCACGCGTTGATGGGCCGCCAGCAAGACCGTTTTGAGCGGCACCCCGGCGGTTTGTGCCAACGCTTTCAGGCCGAGAAAAACCCGTTCTTCGACAAATAGCTCGGGCCCCCTCATCTGTTCGTGGCCGCCCGCTCGCAGCGATTCCGGCCACCGCGGGACTAACTGCGGAGTTGCTCCCTCAAGCTGAGTTCGCCAGAAGCCCCTGGTGGAATCCGACTCCACGGCCCGCTGCTCCAGGGCGACGAAATCACGATACGTCACCTGAGGTGGTTCGATCGCGCGCAAAAGTCCCTGCCGCAGGGCCGCATATTCCTGGAGCACCTCGGTAATCACCGCTGCCAGACTCCAGCCGTCGAGGCAGGAATGATGAAAACTTAGAATCAATTGAAACGATTGGTCACTCCGGAGTTGGGCATGGAAACGGAATAGCGGCGCTGTCGAACGCTCGAATGGGCGCCGCTTTTCCGTCTCTATCCAATTCAGCAGCGCCCGGTCCTGTTCGGCCGCCGTGAACTCGCGCAGGTCTTCGATCGTGAATGGGACTTGGATATTACGATGGACGACCTGCAAAGGCTCGCTGAAGCCTGCCAGGTGAAACGAGGTGCGCAGCAGCGGATGACGCCGTGCGAGTTGCGCAATTGCTTCCTGGAGTTTAGCGCCATCGAAGGCAGCCTGGATCCGGTAGCTGAACACGTCATGATACATCGCAGAGGCGGGATCCAACTCGTTGCAATAAAACATTCCGAGCTGAAGCTTGGTAATCGGGTAAGCGTCCTGAGCGTCGGGCGCCAATCGGGCACGATCCTGCGATTTAATTAGACTGAATGGGGTGGTCGGCGTGGTGGGTACCGAACTCTGTTCCGGCTCCTCGCAGGCCGCCAGCCCGGCTACGGTCGGGTACCGGAAAATCTGTTCCAACGAGCGCCGCAACCCTTTTTGCTGCGCTTTGGAAAGAATTGTGATGCTGCGGATCGAATCTCCTCCCAGCTCGAAGAGGTTGTCATGAATGCCGACTTTTTGCACGCCCAGGGCTTCACTCCAAATTTGGGTCAACGTTTCTTCCGTCGAGTTGCGTGGTGGGACGAATTCATCGTTCAACGCCGGACGGGCACCGTCCGGGTCGGGTAGGGCGCGCCGGTCCACTTTTCCATTGGTCGTCAATGGCAATTTCGGCAGGAAAACGAACACGGCGGGCAACATGTACTCCGGCAGCTTTGTGCGCAGGCATTCCCGGAGCTCTGTTACCGTCGGGGCGGTCTGAGCAGGCACAGCATAGGCAACCAGCCGTTTGCCTCCTCCGGCTTCGTCCCTGGCCAGGACGACGCTCTCGCGAATCGCTGCATGCCGATTCAACGCTGACTCGATCTCGCCGAGCTCTACTCTAAAACCGCGAATCTTCACCTGGTGGTCCATGCGCCCGAGATACTCAAGCTCCCCCTTGTTGTTGACTTGGGCCAGGTCACCGCTGCGATACAACCTCGCATCGGGCTCCGCCGCAAATGGGTCAGGCAGAAACCGCTTGCTGGTGAGCTCGGGTCGGTTGAGATAGCCGCGGGCAACACCCGCTCCGCCGACGCAAATTTCTCCCGGAACGCCGGCGGGTACCGGCTTCAAATCTTCGTCCACGAGATAAAGGCTCAAATCCGGAATAGGGACGCCGATCACGCTCCCTACGCCGCTCGTGAGGTCCTCCTGGCGGATAACCCGGTAGGTTGAGTGCACGGTCGTCTCCGTGATGCCGTACATGTTGACGACCTTGGGTTTTTGATCGCCGTGGCGGTCAAACCACGGTTTGAGACTCTGCAGCTCGAGTGCCTCCCCCGCGCAGATCACATAACGCAGGCTCAGGTCGCGCTTAAGTTCGGCGGTTTCCTCTGCCCAAATGAGCTGTCTGAACGCCGAGGGCGTTTGGTTCAGCACCGTCACTTTTTCTTTCGCGATCAGCTCATAGAATTCGTGGGGCGTTCTAGTCACCAAATAGGGCACTATGACCAGACGGCCGCCATGAAAGAGCGACCCCCAGAGCTCCCAAACGGATACATCAAAGGCATAAGAATGGAACAGCGGCCAGACGTCCGACGCATTGAACCCGTACCAATGTGCGGTGCTTTTGAGCAGGCGCACCACGTTGTGATGGGTCACCAGGACGCCCTTCGGCTTTCCGGTCGAACCGGAAGTGTAAATGACATAGGCGGGATCATCGCTGCTCGCGCTCCTCGGTGGGTTTTCTGGCGATTCGGTAGCGACCTTGCCCCAGTCGCCGTCAACGCAAAGCACCCGGGGGACCTGGGGCGGCAAGGCTGCCCGCAAGGTTTCCTGGGTTATCACCACGGGCGCTTGGGTGTCGGAGAGCATGAAGAGCAGCCGCTCGCTCGGGTAGGCGAGATCAATCGGCACATACGCTCCTCCGGCTTTCAACACAGCCAATATCGCAACCACCATTTTGGGTGTGCGTTCGAGGTAAAGTGCAACCATCGCTCCCGGACCAACTCCGAGTTGTTTCAAGTAATTGGCTAGCTGGTTTGCTTGCCTGTTTAGTACTGCGTAGCTCAGTTGCTCTGAGCCGCAACTGACGGCAATGGCCTCGGGTGTTTCGCGAACCTGTCGCTCAAATGTTTCGTGAATGCACTCGCACGGCGGGGGTTCGGTGGCGGGCGATGTACCTTCAGGAGTAGTTAAGCATCTGCTCATAGATTGTTCCGGAGTGGAATGGCTAAAGGATCGACCCGTTTGAGACCGGTTGAACGGCTGGCAAGAACTCTCTCAACGCGTTGTCCATAGGGCGTTTTAATCGCTTCCAAAATAGGGACCCCTCCTTAGCCCGCCAATGGGGCGAGTTCCCTATTCCCCGCCCATTAAAGCCCCGCTGCGATTCCCCCGCAGGGGCTAATCCAACGCGGCCCGAAGAGACTGGAACATTTGTTTGCCACTATCCGCTTGGACCGGCTGTTTGCCTTTCTCGTCGGCGTGCTCAACCAGCTCAGCCGGAAGCTCCTTAAGAAACGGGGACGGGTGGCAGGGAATGGATTGGCCGTACTTTTTGCGAGTGCTGCAGTGGGTAATCGTTAGCGTTTGCATCGCCCGGGTCACGCCGACGTAAAATAAGCGCCGTTCCTCGTCCAGCGTGCCTTCCTGTTTGGAACGGGAGTGGGGGAGCAGCCCGTCTTCCAGGCCGACGATATAGACGTGGGGAAATTCGAGCCCTTTGCAACTGTGCATGGTAATCAGCGTTACTGCGTTACCAGGCTCCTGGTCGTCCTCCTCGCGCTCAGTATCGAGCGCGATGCCATCGAGGAATCCCTCGAGGCGTTCGCCCGGTGTCCCCTCGCGCATTTCGTCGAGGGTAGCGATCAGATCTTTCAAGTTGCGCAAGCGGCCATCCGCGGCTTCCGGCGTTTTTTCGCTGCGGCGTAATTCTTCAAAATAGCCGATTTCATTCAGAAAGTTTCCGGCCCAGCTCCCCAACATTCCCGCGGAGGCCGAGAGGCTCAACCCGAGGTTTCCTTCAAGACCTGGGCTGCTCATCGGCTCCGAGAGGCTGAGCTGGCGCCTGGTGCGGTCGATAAACTCCACAAACGCACCAATGCTCAACCTAACCCGAGCCTGAAAAGTAGTCGTCACCGCCGCGTTTTTCATCACCGCGTAAACCGGACAGTTCCGCTCGTGGCTCGCCCCGAGCAGCCGCTCCATGGTCACATCACTCAAGCCTCGCGCGGGCACGTTGGCAATGCGTAACAGGCTGATATCGTCGTTCGGGTTAATCAACATCTTCAGATAAGCGACGAAATCGCGCACCTCCCGGCGATCGAAAAAGCTTTGGCCACCGATGAGGTGGTAGCGCACGCCCGCCTGGCGGAGGGCCGTTTCCAAAGGACGCGACTGGATGTTCGTGCGGAAGAGGATGGCTTGTTCGGCCCATGTCGCCCGACGGCTCAGCCGGGCGTATTCGATTTGCTCGACGACAGCACCCGCCTCTTCTTCATCACTCGAAAAGGTGTGAAGGACGATTTTTTGACCGGCTCCCTTTTCGGACCAGAGCTGTTTGCCGCGCCGGCTCAAATTGTTTTTAATAATGGCGTTCGCCGCGCTAAGAATCGTGTTAGTCGAGCGATAGTTTTGCTCGAGTTTGATCACTTTTACGTCGGGAAAGTGTTTTTCCATGTCGAGCAGGTTTGAAATCTCCGCCCCGCGCCAACCATAGATACTTTGATCGTCGTCGCCCACCACGCACAAGTTGCGGTGTTCGCGGGTCAAAGCGTGCACCAATTGAAACTGAGATGCGTTGGTATCCTGGTATTCATCGACCATCACGTAACGATACCTGGCCCGGCAGTTCTCAAGCGCATCCGGATGTTCGGAAAAAAGCCGGAGCGTCAATAAAATCAAGTCGTCGAAATCCACCGCATTGCAGGCGTGCAGTGACGATTCATAGCGCTTACGGACGTGTTCCGCCAGCGCCCGAACGCTCGGGTCACCGAAAATGCCAGCCTGGCTACCGCCATTCTTGAGCTTGCTCAGCACTGCCAGGACAGCGGCCGGGTCCATCTTTTCTCCCTTTGCCGAGATCTGGGCCAGGATTTTCTTGACCGCTCCCAGCTGCTCCGACTCGTCATAAATGACGAAATTGCGCTTGTAGCCCAATTTTTCGATATGCTGGCGTAAAATGCGAACGCAAAGCGAATGAAACGTGCAAATCGTGGGTTGGGTCTCAGTCCGGGGTGTTTCAGGCGACAAGCTGTTGGAGCAGGCGCTGGGATGGGAACGCGTGAGGGTTCTGGGGATCAGCCTCCGCACCCGTTCCTGCATCTCTCGAGCAGCTTTATTGGTGAAGGTGACTCCGAGAATTTGATCCGGGGTGATGCCCTGCTCAATCAGATAAGTGATTCGGCAAGTAATGACCCTGGTTTTGCCGGTCCCGGCTCCTGCAAGGATTAAAACCGGACCGCTTACCGCCTGAACCGCCTCTCGTTGCTGCGGGTTCAGCGTACTCAAATTCAACATCTCCCGCGGATTTTAGTGTGAGTCAGAATGAAGGCAAGGCGATTGGGGGGAATTTCTGAAATACCTGGGTTTTTCGTGCTCGATCACCCTCAGGCTTAAGTCTTGACGGGAATGTCGGGCGTCGCGCTTCACCCAGCTGCCCCAGACCTGCCAGAAACAATAACCGCTGTTTGGCACTATACACTGAAACACAGGTTTGTTACGTTTCTGCTATGGCAATGGATGACCTTTTACTCGAGGCGGAAGAAAAAATGAGCAAAACCGAGCAAGTGGTCGTAAACGAGTTTGCTGGTGTTCGCACCGGCAAAGCCTCACCCGCTCTGGTCGAAAATCTCATGGTGGAGGTCTACGGTGCCCAGATGCGCGTGCGGGAATTGGCCGGCATCACCACGCCGGAGGCGCGCACGCTCACCATTCAGCCTTGGGACGCTAATTCTCTCCACCCGATCGAAAAGGCCATTCTTAAGAGCAATCTCGGCCTTACTCCATCGATCCAAGGCCGCGCCATTCGCCTGTTTTTTCCTGAGCTCAGCCAGGAGCGACGTCAGGAATTCGTCAAAATTATTCGTAAAATGGCCGAGGACGGCCGGGTAGCCATCCGTCACGTTCGCCGGGATGCTATGGAGCAGCTGAAGAAACATGCCCACGACAGCGGCATTACCGAGGACGAAGTGGAGCAGGCTGAAAAGGAGCTGCAAAAACTGACCGACGAATACACCACAAAAATCGAGCAGCACTTAACGAACAAGGAAAAGGAGATCATGACAGTTTAGTCGGATTTCATCCTGACACATTCGGTCGGGCAATGTAATCGCTTCGTGCTCTCGCCGGTTCAACCAACCGAGTTTGGGCGGTCGCTCCCCACATTAGCGGGCGGGGCGTCCAGGACGATTTCTGCAAAGCTCAAATTCTCGTTATGATAAACCTGCGCCGCAATGTCGATTTGCTCGAAATCGAAGGCTTGCGCGGCGTCTTCGCTCCATTCACGGGGGCCGCGATAGTAACGTTTCGTTTCGTTGTTTTTCAGTAACACACGCATTAGCGGAGTATCCTGCCCAAATGAGGCAACGGATCGATGGGGTTTTTCCCTGCAGTACCGGGTTGCCGGATTGGCAAACCGCTCTACACTGCCGGGAATGATTCGGAACATCATTTTCGATTGGTCGGGCACCCTCGTGGATGACCTGCCGGCGGTATGGAAGGCCACTAATTTTGTCCTGACCCAGGCCGAACGTTCAGAAATGACGCTGGAACAATTTCGCGGCCAGTTTTGCTTGCCCTTCACCATTTTCTACGACCGCCACGTCCCCCATATTCCCTTGCCTCAACTCGAAACCTGGTTTCACACCTGTTTTCGCCAGGTGCAGGATTCGGTCTGCGCATTGCCGCACGCGCTCGAGTTCCTGCAATTCTGTCGCGCTCGCCACCTCCGGACCTTTCTCCTGAGCACAGTTCACCGTGAGCATTTCGCCGTGCAGGCAGCGGTGACCGGGTTCGCCCAATATATTGATAAGCCGTATTTGAATGTTTGGGATAAGCGGAAAAAAATCCATGAGGTCCTGGAACAGAACCAACTTGTCCCGGGCGAAACTCTCTTTATCGGCGACATGGAACACGATATCGAGACCGCCAGGCATGGTGGCATTCATTCTTGCGCGGTGCTGACCGGTTACAACACGCTCGGCCAATTGCGCGCGGCGGAGCCTGAACTCATTGTTGAAAACTTGCGGGAGCTACGCGAGTTGCTGGAGGCGAGTGATCTCGAGATGGAGGTGCCTCACGGCCTTTCGGATTTGTCACAGCCAATCGTCACCGTGGGCGCTCTGATTTTCGACTCCGCCGATCGCGTGCTCCTTGTCCGCACCCATAAATGGTCGGATCTCTGGGGGATTCCGGGCGGCAAAATAAAATGGGGCGAGCCCGCGCTCGATGCCCTGCGACGGGAGCTCAAGGAGGAAACCAACCTGGAGGTTACCGATCTCCGGTTCGTGTTGGTGCAGGACTGCATCCATTCCAAGGAGTTTTATCGGGACGCTCATTTCGTCCTGCTTAATTACACCTGTCGATGTGAAGGAACCCCGGCGGTAAGGCTCAACGATGAAGCGCGCGAGTTTCGCTGGCTTAGCCTCGCCGAGGCTTTGGCCTTGCCTCTGAACCAGCCAACCCGCAAGTTAGTAGCCTCGGTCATTGAACCTGCAAGAGTTGCGGGAAGTTAAACAACTGCCCGCGAAAGGTCCTGTGTCAAGAATCACCATCATCGATTTAGAAGTCCATTATTGCATCGGCGTGACGGACCAGGAGCGCGCTCAACCCCAGCGGCTGCTGCTCTCCATCGATCTCACTTATGACTTCTCGGCGGCCGCCGTGAGCGACCGTGTCGAAAAGACCATCAATTACCAATCCGTCGTGGATGATCTGCTGAAGTTCGGCGAAGGCCGTGCGTGGAAGCTGCTGGAAAAACTAGTGACCAATATTATCGATCACATTATGGCGAAGTACCGGCCTCAGGCCGTGCTCGTGGAGGCCAAGAAATTTGCCATTCCCCAGGCTCGGTATGTTGCCGTGAGCCTCAGCAAGACGCGGCCGACTTAAAGTCAGACCGGATATCCGGAAATGTAAGTCTGAAGTTGGTGGATCGTGTTGTTCTGGGCGGAGATGATCCAGTTCACCAGGTCGCCGATGGAAACGATTCCCACGATCTTTTCACTCGCCAGAACCGGGAGGTGGCGAATCCGATGGTCTGTCATCAACCGCATGCATTCCTCAACCGTATGCTCAGGAGTTACCTGGATGGTCTGGCCCGAGATGATTTCACGCACCGGGGTTTGTTTGGAGGATTTGCCTTTGAGCGCTACCTTGCGGGTGTAATCGCGCTCGGTCAACAGGCCAAGCAATTTCTCCTCCTCGATTACGAGCAAGGCTCCGATGTTTTTCGCGGCCATCAACTCGATCGCGTCGAAAACGGTCGCGTCCGGCGATATCGACCAGATCTGAGTGCCTTTGCCGTTGAGGATTTCACCGATGCGGTCATTTGGATTCATCGCTGGGGTTCTCCATTCTCAGAACTGCGGGCTTGAAGCGTGCCCGGCGGCGGTTGCCGGTTGGCGCTGTCGATTGCCCGGGCGTGTTCATGCTTGCTGACGTAAATTATGGCAACTATTTAACAATATCATTCACCCAATGAATAGAAAGTAAAAAATGGCTGCGAGCGTGAAAAAGCAGGAGGTTTACCCGCTTCGCCCACGGCTTGCAAAACAGGGGTTCCCTGTTACCTTTGCCAGCTATGTTCAAGCCCAGCGAGAGTGGAGTGATGACCCGGAGCCGGAAAGGCTGGCGTTCGCGGGTCGCCGCCAACGACCGCCGACGGTCCCCCACCTCGGCCGCAAACTTACCCGCCAAAACCCCCGCCGCGCTCCACCTGCACGATAAACAAAGCGAGCGGGATTACCGGGAATTGCCCATTGATAAAGTCGGGGTGCGTGGGTTGCGTTTCCCAATCCAGGTCCGCGACAAGGAGCGGACGGTCCAAAACACGGTGGCAACGATCGGTCTTTTCGTCGATCTGCCCAAGGAATTCAAAGGCACCCACATGAGCCGGTTCATTGAGGTGCTCAATGCCCACGGCAATGTGATCCATGTCGAAAACCTGACGGACATCCTGCACGCGATGCAGGCTAGGTTTCGGGCTGCCACTTCGCGCTTGGAAATGGAATTTCCCTATTTCATGGTCAAACAAGCGCCGGTGACAAAGCTGGAAAGCGTGATAGATTATGTCGCACGGTTCGATGCCTCAGCCTGTGGGCGCAAAGTCGATTTCGTCCTGACGGTTAAAGCCAACGTGACGACGCTTTGCCCTTGTTCAAAAGCAATCGCAGCCTACGGCGCGCATAATCAGCGCGGAGGGGTCACTGTCCAGATTCGCTCGCGGAAGTCGGTTTGGATCGAAGATTTGATCCGCATCATTGAAAGCTCCGCCAGTTCGGAACTTTACGCGCTGCTCAAGCGCCAGGACGAGAAGGCCGTCACCGAACGCGCCTACGAACACCCGGTATTCGTCGAGGACCTCGTTCGCAACGTGGCTGTCAAGCTCAAGGCTCACCCGGATGTCACCTGGTACAAGGTGGAGGCTGAGAATCAGGAAAGTATTCACAACCATAACGCCTACGCCTGCATCGAGAAGCGATGAGCGGGGAGCCTCCCCATCCGAAACTTTTTTAAAATTGTTATGGAATATTCGTTTTCATTTGATACATTCGCGCACCCTCACCGGGGCTAATGATGTGTCCCCGCAGGGCGCATTAGCGTATTAATTACCGTAATTGTCAGTTTGAGTTGTGACTACAAAGAAAAAAGAGATTAAAAAGGCCGGTCAGAAGCCCCACGGCTCAGCCACCGCCGCGTCCATTCTCGGCCACGGCGCCACCGCGTCCTCGTCAAAGACCAAGCGAAACGGGGAGGTCAAGATCAAGGCGGAATGGGCCAAGTTTTACGAACGCTTGCTCGAATTACGCGAGCAGCTGATGCGGCAGATGAATGGCTTGGCCAAGGAATCCGCGCAGGAAATGGCCGGCTACAGCCTCCACATGGCGGATTCCGGCACCGACAATTTCGATCGCGACTTTGCCTTAAGCCTTTTGTCTTCTGACCAGGACGCCATTTATGAGATCGAGGAGGCGCTCAAACGCATTGAGAAGGATACTTATGGCGTTTGTGAATTGACCGGCAAACCCATTCCAAAGAGTCGGCTCGAGGCCATTCCCTGGACGCGGTTTACCGTCCAGGCGCAGGCCCAACTGGAGCGGGAAGGGGCGCTGCGCCAGCGACGCCTCGGCGCCTTGGGCACCGTCGATGCCGTCGGCGTCGCCGAAGTCGAAAGCGAAGAAGAAGAGCCCGAAGAAAAGCCCAAAGAGAAAGAGTGATCCAATGTCCCGGGAAATCGTTACGATAGAGTGCACCGAAGCCCGCAAGGAAGGGAAGTCCCCCTCGCGCTACACCACCACCCGCAATAAAAAGCTCAAGACTGAAAAACTCGAGCTGAAGAAGTACAACCCGGCGCTGCGTCGTCACACGCTCCACCGCGAAGTCAAATAACCCTGTATGCCTCGCAAGACACGTCCCGATAAACCAGAAAAACGCGGTGCTCGCGGCCGGACTTCGTCCTCCGAAATGCGCACGCCACGGCCAAAGCCAAAGATCGACTTCACCGTCGACGCGCTGGACTTTAAGAACACCAACCTGCTCAAGCAGTTCGTCACGGACCAGGGCAGGATTTTGCCTCGGAAGTACACGGGCCTGCCCGCCCATTACCAGCGCCGGCTCAATCGGGCAATTAAGCGCGCTCGCCAGATGCTTCTGATGAAGTAGATCCCAGCCAGATTTCAACCCGCAACGAGCCGTTGCGGGTTTTTGCGGGTTCGCTAATGCAAATGATTTGCAACTCCGCCGCTCCTAAACCAACCGCGCCTGAGCGTCGTCAACGGACCGGTTCTCTTCGCTGATTTATGGATTACCTGCTGCTGCTTTCAAGCATTGCACTGGGGGTCCTCAGCGTATTTTTGTTCAAGCTCTTCGACCCGCGGCACGTCAAGCTGCTCAACGCGTTCACCGGAGCTTATCTACTTTGCCTGACGTTTCTCCACCTCCTCCCGGAGTTGTACCATCCCGCTGCCGGCTCCGCTACGGTCAGCGAGTTGCGGCTTGGCGTTTTAATCCTGGCAGGATTCTTTGCGCAGGTGGCTTTGGACGTGATCTCCATGGGCGTCGAACATGGACATGCTCACCACCTGCACGGTCGGATGCCCGTCGGTGTGCTGGCCGGGCTGTGCCTCCACGCATTCATCGAGGCGATGGCGTTGGGAAAAGCCGACCTTCATTACGATCCTGCTTCGCGGCGGCTGCTCCTTTATAGCATCGTATTGCACAATTATCCTGTTTCCATCGCCTTACTCGGCATGCTGCTGCAGAGTGGAATGAGCCGTCGCTCATCTCTTGGCCTGTTGGGGATTTTTGCCTGCATGGGGCCACTGGGAATGACACTGAGCGCTCACACGTTTCTGGCGGCCCACTCCCGCGAGCTTATGGCGGTGGTGATAGGCATTTTCATGCACATTTCAACCACGATCCTTTTCGAGAGCAGCGAGATTCACCGTTTCCATCTTGCTAAACTCGCGGCGATCCTCATTGGCGTGGGCTTGGGATTCCTCACCTTGATGTTACACTGACACATGGGAAGTCTCGCGCGCAAACCCGACTCACTGGAGCGGTATCAGGCTGACCTGCCGCACTTAACCCAAAAGCTTCGCCGCGGTTCGCGCAAAATCACCGGTCCGCGCCAGGCGATCCTCGAAGCTTTGCGGCGCCAATCCCACCCGGTGTCGATCAAAGAACTTTTCGACACACTGACTCAGGGGGATTGCGACCTGGCGACGGTGTACCGGGCGATGCATCTGCTGGAAGGGATGTCCATGGTTAAACGGTTCGATTTTGGAGATCGTGTGGCCCGCTTCGAATTGTTATCCGACGGAGATGACGGCCATCATCATCATCTCGTCTGCACGCAGTGCGCTGAGGTTGTGGAAATTAGTGACTGTTCGATGCAGGAGCAGGAGGCGCAAATCGCCACTCGCAACGGGTTCACTCACGTTACTCACAAACTCGAATTCTTCGGCATTTGCTCCGCATGCCGGGCACTATAACAAACAAAAAAGCCACGCCTGCGCGTGGCTTTTTCAATATGTCAGCTCCCATTCCCTTTAAGTCGCCTCGCTGGGTACCCATTCACCCAGGTGCAGGTATTCTTTGATCTTCCTGCGTTCATACCGGTGCTTCAGTGGCTTCTTCGGTTGGTTATCCACTTTCCGGAATGGGTGTTTGGGATCACGGATTGCCTCACTAATGACTTCCAACGATTTGGTCATAGTTCGATTTCCTTTGTGCAAGTTTAGCCAGGCGTGAACGATGCCATAAGCCTTTTGAGAACGAGGCTCAATTTGCTTGAGAATTGGCATCGGCTGCTTCAAGCGATTTAAATATAGGACCCTTTGCCGAAAAATCCATTCAAACTTCACTCAAATTTAACTCGAAGGCTCCCGAGTGCCATTCGTGGATTCGCTGGCTGGCAATCAAGCGCATCCCGCCAGCCTCGTAAGCACGCTGCACGGCCGGAAACTCCGCGTGAAGTATCCCTGCCAGCACGATCAGGCCCTCGTCGCCTAATCGCGCGATAAGCCGCTCACGTTGCTGCACGAGAAGCGTTGACAGCAGGTTCGCGCAAATCAGCGCGTACGTTTTCCTCGGCTGGTTTCCCAGCTTGGTTAAGTCCTGCCGTTGAACTTTCATCAGTTTATCCACTCCGTTCAACCGCGCGTTCACTCGCGCGATTCGAACGGACTCAGGGTCGAAGTCAAAAGCGTCCACGGGCGCATAGCCGAGTTTTGCGCCGCAGATTGCGAGAATGCCTGACCCAGTCCCCACATCCAGCAGGCCCTGCTTCCGGCCAGGCCGGGTTCTAGCTACGATTTGTTTCAGGCAAAAAGCGGTGGTTGGGTGCTGGCCGGTGCCAAAACTCAGACCTGGATCGAGCACCACCAGCACTTGCCCCTCCCGCGCCCGCCGGTGACTCCAACTGGGTCTGATGATTAACCGGGAGCCGATGATTATCGGCTTAAAGTGTTTTTTCCAGGACTCCGCCCAATGCTCGGCGCGCACGCGCGCGAGGGCAAGTGACGAAGCAGCCGCAGGCAGGCTGGAATGTTCGCTTTCCGAAAGTTGCGCCTGCAGGCGGGCACGAGCGGTCTTGGACCAATCCGGCTTGTGCTCTAGAAATAAGCTGACGCGGATTTTCCCGGTCTTGAGGTTGGTATAAGATGAGGCCGGTTGTTCGAAGATCGTTTGGAGCAGTTCGCTCACTGCATCTTCAGCTTCCGGTGTGGTTGAGACCGAGATTCTCCAGAGCGCCTGCTTTTTCATTTTCTTTTGCTTGCTCAAGCCTGGTA